>Ga0190282_1023_pt1 | contig 151487 bp, 88 predicted proteins | sample ZER3_100Endo_I3_FD_131024 | JGI IMG/M metagenome (GOLD analysis project Ga0190282, IMG submission 131024) | Enriched cells of freshwater protists from Biology Centre CAS, Ceske Budejovice, Czech Republic - ZER3_100Endo_I3 | ecosystem: Environmental > Aquatic > Freshwater > Unclassified ...
GAATATTTATCAGAAGGTCCAACGGTTGTAAAAGTCGGTAAAAACTGGCTGTTGTATTATGACAATTATGGTTCAAAAAATTATAAAGCTTTAAGCACTTCAGATTTTGTACATTTTGTAGATGTTTCATCTAAAATAAGTCTTCCGGAAGGTCATAAACACGGAACGATTACAACAATTTCAAGCGAAGTTTTAAAGGGATTAATTGAAAAGAAATAAAATTTCACGCAGATTTAAAATGATTTAAGCAGATTAAACAGATTTTTTTAATCTTTCTAAATCAAAAAGATTAAAATAAGATCTGCGTAAATCAGCCAAAATCTGTAAAATCTGCGTGAAATAATACTCCCGCAGATCGGGCAGATTTAGCAGATTAATATTAAATTATGATAGAAATAAAATCTGCACAATCTGCCAAATCTGTGAGAGAAACAAAAGAATCAGCGTAAATCAGCTTAAATCAGCAAAATCTGCGTGAAACAAAAAAATAAAAGAATGATTACTTTCCAAAACATAAAAACCAACATCATCGCTACAGCCGCAATTCTTTTGGTTGGTACAGCTGTAAATGCCCAAAACGACACAGTTCGTTATGTTGGTAAAACACTTTCAAACATCGATTACCATCACGGAATGTTAAGTCCAGCGGTTGGAGTTCACGCTACACAAATCATGCGTGCAAGCCGTGAACATCCAGAAAAAGCAGATGGTTTTGGTTGGACATACAATCACCAGCCGATGATGGCGTATTGGAATAATACTTTTTACTTGCATTATTTAAGCGATCCTTCAGGAGAGCATATTCCGCCGAGTCAGACTTTAATTATGAGTTCTAAAGACGGGGTAACTTGGACAAAACCAGAAGTTATTTTCCCGATTTATAGAATTCCTGATGGTTGGAAAAAAGAAGGTGTTGAAGGTGTAGCCAAAGATTTGGATGCCATTATGCACCAAAGAATGGGATTCTATACTTCAAAAGACAAACGACTTTTTGCATTAGCGTATTACGGAATCGCAATGGATGAAAAAGACGACCCAAACGACGGAAAAGGAATTGGACGTGTGATTCGTGAAATCAAAAAAGATGGAAGTTTTGGCGAAATCTATTTTATCAGATACAATAAAACTTGGGACAAATCGAAATCGAAATTCCCATTTTATACAACATCAAAAGACAAAGGATTTAAAAAAGCCTGCGAAGAAATTTTATCTAACCCGTTAATGTTGCAGCAATGGGTAGAAGAAGCCGATCGCGATGACGAATTGATTCCGTTACAGAAACCATACAAAGCTTTTAGCTATTATCATTTAGCAAATGGAAATGTGGTTGGTTTATGGAAACATGCTTTAACATCTATCAGTAGAGATGGTGGAAAATCTTGGGATTATATGCCGTTGCGTGCGCCAGGTTTTGTAAACAGCAATGCTAAAATCTGGGGACAAAAAACATCTGATAACCGTTATGCAACGCTTTACAATCCGTCAGAATACCGTTGGCCTTTGGCGATTTCGACAAGTGATGACGGACTGAATTATAAAGATTTATTATTAGTTCATGGCGAAGTGAGTCCGATGCGTTACGGCGGAAACTACAAATCTGCGGGACCTCAATACGTTCGTGGAATTACAGAAGGTGACGGAACTCCGCCAGACGGAAAAATCTGGGTAGGTTACAGCGTAAATAAGGAAGATATTTGGGTAGCGTCAATTCCAGTTCCGGTAACTTCGGTAGTGACAGAAAATGTAAATGACGTTTTCAATACGCTTCCAAATGGAGAAGAATTGAAACTTTGGAATACATACGATCTTTCTTGGGCATCCACAAAAATCGAAAAGAAAGCCGATGGTAAAAAATGGCTGACGTTAAGAGATCAGGATTATTTTGATTATTCTCGTGCTGAACGAGTGATTCCTTTCGCATCAAAAATGGAAGCTGTTTTCACTGTAATGCCAGAACAGAATAATCATGGTTTATTGCAGATTGAATTTCAAAATAAACAAGGTTTACCATCCGTAAGATTAATTTTTGATTCTGACGGAGAATTAAAAGTGAAAAATGGCGCTCGTTTGAGTTCGGTTGCGAAATACGAAGCAAATAAAGCGTATAAAATCACAGTTAAATTAGATGCTAAAAATCGTCAATACACTATAAAAGTAAACGACGGAAAAAAATCAACAAAGATATTTTATGCGCCAACAGATGGTTTCGAGCGAATTATGTTCCGCACAGGAGAACAAAGATATAATCCAAATCCTGATACGGCGCCAGACACAGACGATTACGATGACTTGCCTCAAACGGGAAAACAAATTCCAGAAGCGGTATTCAATATCGAATCTTTGGTAACTAAAAAAATATAGTTAGGTTGCCACGAATTACACGAATTTTCACTATTTTTTTATTTGATTTAGAATGAAATTCGAGGAATTAGTGTAATTCGTGGCAAAAAAATAAATCAGCTCAATCTGCAAAATCTGCGAGAAACAAAATTAGCAGACAAAGAAGTAAAGATGAAGAATTTCAAAAACATTGTATTAGCATTTTCTCTTTTAGTTACTCTAGTTTCTAAAGGACAAATTCTGCCCGTACGCTTAACAACAGAAATGGCTGAAAATCCATTGGCAGTCGTAGAGAATCAACCAAAATTAAGCTGGCAATTAGTTTCAAAAGAATCTGATGCATCACAATTAGCTTATTTGATTTTAGTAGCTTCTTCGGAAGAAAAACTAAATAATGACGATGGAGATATCTGGAACACAGGAAGAGTAAATACAGACAAAAACCTGCATATTGTTTATAGCGGAAAAGCATTAAAAAGCGAAACCAAATATTTCTGGAAAGTAAAAGTCTGGAATCAATCAGGTAAAGTTTCAAAATGGAGTAGAACAGCTTCTTTTAGAACAGCGCCGTTAGAATCAGATTTAAATCCAACTTGGATTGGTGCGATTACAAAAGCAGATAGTCATTTGCCTGAAGGAAGAACGTATCATACAGCGACTTTCAACAGAGAAAAAAAGAACTCGTTTATCAATGCTTCCGATTCTTTGGCACGCAGAAGTATCTTGCTTCGCAAACCTTTCGAAGTAGAAAAAGAAATCAAAGAAGCCGTTGTTTATATTTCAGGTTTAGGACATTACGAACTGACAATCAACGGAAAAAAAGTAGGAAATAGTCAATTTGCACCACTTTGGACAGATTACGATAAAACGGTTAACTACAATGTTTACGAATTAAGTGCCAAAGAATTTCAGAAAGGGGATAACGTAATTGGCGTTCTGTTAGGAAACGGAATGTACAATACGCTGGCTGAAAGATATACGAAGTTCTTCGTGAGTTTTGGTCCGCCGACTTTGTTTTTCAAAATGAAAATCAAATATAACGATGGTTCAGAGGAAATTATAAAGTCAGATAGGACTTGGAAATACAGTAAAAGTCCGATTACGTATAACAGTATTTTTGGAGGTGAAGATTACAATGCTAATTTAGAGCAAAAGGACTGGAATAAAAAAGGTTTTAAAGATAGAGATTGGAAAAAAATAGTCATTCAAGAAGCGCCAAAAGGAGTTTTAAGACCGCAGACTGCTCCGCCAGTTACAATCCAAAAACAATACGAAGTTAAAACCGTAAAAGAACTGAAACCGAATTTCTACGTTTTTGACATGGGACAAAATCTTTCTGGATTTCCAACCATCAAAGTAAAAGGAAAAAGAGGACAATCGATTCGTGTTTGGGTTGCGGAAGGATTAAATGAAGAAGGGACAATCGCTCAAGGAAGATCTGGAAAGCCTTATTATTACGATTATACTTTGAAAGGCGATGGAGTTGAAGAATGGACACCGAAATTCAGTTTCTACGGTTATCAATACGTTCAAATTGAAAACATTAATTACAAAGATGCTAAGAATGCGGAGTTTCCAACTTTAGTAGATTTAAAATCAAATTTCATTTACAATTCGGCTGGTGAAGCGGGAAGTTTTGCTTGTTCGAATGAGATTTTCAATAAAACACATGAGCTGATAAACAACTCGATAAAAAGTAATTTTCAAAGCGTTTTTACGGATTGTCCGCAACGTGAAAAGTTAGGCTGGTTGGAAGAAATTCATTTAAATGGCCCGGGTTTAATGTTCAATTATAATTTAGAAAATTATATTCCGGCTACGATGCAGAACATTTCTGATTCACAACGAGATAGTGGTTTAATTCCGTCTATTGTTCCAGAATATGTCATTTTCGGTGGCGATTTTACCGATTCTCCAGAATGGGGTGTTACAGGTGTAATTCTGCCTTGGATGTATTACGAATATTACGGAGATACTTCATTATTAGAGAAATATTTTCCTATCATGAAAAAGTATGTCGACTATCTGGAAACGAAATCTACAAATCACATCGTTTCTCACGGATTAGGCGATTGGTACGATTACGGAACTCATGCTGCTGGATATTCAAAAAACAGTCCGATTGCGCTTTCAGCTACTTCGCATTATTATTACGGAGCGTATTTGACTGCTAAAGCGGCTAAATTACTAGGCAAGACTGAAGATTTTGAAAAATACGAAACATTAGCTTCTGAAATAAAAATGGCTTTCAACAAGGAATTTTTCAATTCAGAAACCAAACAATATGGAACGAATAGTCAGTTTAGTAACTCAGTTCCGATTTTTATGAATATCGTAGAACCGCAATACAAAGAAGCGGTTATGCAGAATTTACTGGCTGATATCGCAGCAAAAGGAGATCGTTTGACAACGGGAGATGTTGGAAATCGTTATTTATTCCAAACTTTAGCGAGAAACGGCGAAAATGAAACCATGTTCAAAATGCACAATCATTACGATGCGCCGGGTTATGGTTTTCAGATTAAATTTGGCTTGACCACTTTAACGGAACAATGGGATCCAACAAAAGGAAATTCGTGGAATCATTTTATGTTAGGACAAATTGAAGAATGGTTTTACCAAAGTTTAGCTGGAATTGTGTCTGATCCTGAAAAACCGGGTTTCAAACATTTCTTCATTCAACCTGAAGTGGTTGGCGATATGACTTTCGCGAAAGCGGATTATCAATCGGTTTACGGAAAAATTGCTTCTTCTTGGGAGAAAAAAGACGGCAAATTTATCTTGAATGTTAGAATTCCTGTGAATACAACAGCGACAATTAAACTGCCAGTTTCTAAGAATTCTGAAATAAAAATTGATGATAAAAAGGTTAGAGCAGGTTTTAATGAAAAAGATAAAAACCCGATTTTAGAATTGGGTTCAGGAACTTATACAATAGAATGTAAGTTGTAATTATGAGTTATGAGTTATGAATTGTAAATAAGCTCAGAAAAAAACAATTGCCTCTAGTTAAAATTGTAGGTAATTCAAAAAATATAATAATGAAAAGAATAAAATACATCATCTTAGTTTCCATTTTTGCTTTGACATTTGCGAATGCACAAAGTACTTCTGATACCAATTTCAGAAAACCAGTATCAGAAACTTTAAAGAAAATTGAAACGCTTTTTAAAGTCACAATCAACGATGACAGAGGTTTATTAAAAGGAAAAGAACTGGATTATGCCGATTGGAGAATCGAACCGGGAAATCTGCCGCTTTCGCTGACTAATATTTTGGCTCCGTTCGAATTGATGTATTTCAAACAGCCGGATGGAACATACATCATTCGTAAATATGAAAACCATAAAGTTTCTGTTGATAAAGGAAAAGAACGTTTGTTTTACTTAGAAAGCCTTTATTCGACTAAAGAAGAATGGGAAAAACGCAAAACGGAGTTAAAAGCTTGTATGATTGCATCATTTGGTTTGGATAAGGCGCCCCCTACACCTAAGTCTAAACCACTTTTAACTCCAAAGAGAATCTACAAAGACTACAGTGTTGAAAATATAGCTTTGGAAATTTTACCAGGGGTTTATGCTACGGGTTCGATTTATAAACCGTATCCGCTAAATAAAAAAGCTGCTGTTATTCTAACTCCCGACGGACATTTTGGCGACGGAAGATATAGAAAAGACGAGCAGTACAGATGTGCCATGATGGCCAAAATGGGAGCAATTGTTGTTGGTTATGACTTATTTGCTTGGGGAGAATCGCTATTGCAATTTCCTGAAGAAACGCACAGAAACAGCATTGCATCTACAGTTCAGGTATTGACGGGAATTCGTTTCTTGGATTATTTGGCAACCGTTAAAAATGCTGACATGACAAGAGTTGGTGTTACAGGAGGTTCTGGCGGAGGATCGCACACAATGTTTCTAGCAGCGATTGATGACAGAGTAAAAGTTTCAGCTCCAGTTGTAATGGTTTCGTCTCACTTTTCAGGTGGATGCCCATGCGAAAGCGGACGCGGAATCCACTTGTGCGGGAATGGAACAAACAACGCTGAAATCTCAGCTATGATGGCACCAAAACCACAATTGATTGTTTCGGATGGAAAAGATTGGACATTGGCAGTTCCAGAATTGGAGTTTCCGTTCATTCAAAGAACTTATGAATTATATGGCAAGAAAGATTTAGTTGAAAATGCTCATTTTGCAAAAGAAGGACATGATTTCGGAATTTCGAAGCGTATGGCTTTGTATCCGTTTATGGCGAAATATTTAAATTTAGATTTGAATAAAGTGAAGAATGAAAAAGGCGAAATCGACGAATCGACTTGTGTAATTGAACCAAAAGAAAAGCTTTTTGTTTTTGGAGATAAAGGAGAGAAACTACCGAAAAATGCTCTAAAAGACATTAACAAATTATATGAAATGTTCGGAGAAAAAAATCTGAAGGTTTATGAGGTTAAGAAATAATTAGGTTTGCCACGAATTTCACTAATTCGCACGAATTATTTTTTTGCCACAGATTAAAGGATTTTCACAGATTTAGCAGAAAAAAATCCAAATAATCATTTTAATCTGTGACAAAATAAATTAGAGAAATTGAATAAAAATTAAAAAAGGAATTAGTGCAATTCGTGTAATTCGTGGCGAAAAAAAATATACGTATGAGATTAAAATTTAAAATCACAGCAATTTGTTTTGGAATTTTTTCGTTTGCCGCGATGGCACAAAACGACTTAAAATTATGGTACGATAAACCAGCTGCAATCTGGAACGAAGCTTTGCCATTGGGCAACGGACGTTTGGGCGCAATGGTTTTTGGTGATCCAGCAGTTGAGCGTTTGCAATTGAACGAAGAAACGATTTGGGCAGGATCTCCAAACAGCAATGCGCATACAAAATCAATCGAAGCTTTGCCGAAAGTAAGACAACTTATTTTTGATGGAAAATTTGACGAAGCGCAAGATTTGGCTACGAAAGATATCATGTCGCAAACCAATGACGGAATGCCGTATCAGACTTTTGGAAGCGTTTATATTTCATTCGCCGGACATCAAAAATATACTGATTATTACAGAGATTTGGATATCAGCAATGCTACTGCAAAAGTAAAATACAAAGTAAATGGCGTTGAGTTTACAAGAGAAATTTTAACCGCATTTTCAGATCAGGTAATTGTGGTAAAACTTTCTGCAAGCAAACCAGGTCAGATTACTTGTAATGTTTTCATGAACAGTCCGATTGATAAAACGGTGGCTTCGACGGAAGGAAACCAAATTATACTTTCTGGAACAGGAACAAATTTTGAAAATGTAAAAGGAAAAGTAAAATTTCAAGGAAGACTTACGGCTAAAAACAAAGGTGGAGAAATTGATGCTAGCAATGGCGTTTTAAGCATCAACAAAGCAGATGAAGTTGTTTTGTACATTTCTATTGCAACGAACTTCAAAAACTACCAAGATATTTCTGGAGATGAAATTGCGAAAAGCAAATCATTTTTAGATCAGGCATTGCCAAAAAGTTTCGACGAAATCAAAAAAGCACATGTTGATTATTACGAAAAATTCTTCAACAGAGTTTCTTTAGATTTAGGTTTGAATGATTTAGTTAAGAAACCAACAAACGAGAGAATTAGAGATTTTTCAAAACAATTCGATCCGCAATTGGCCGCTTTATATTTCCAGTTTGGACGTTATCTTTTAATTTCAAGTTCTCAGCCAGGCGGACAGCCAGCAAATTTACAGGGAATTTGGAACGATATGGTGACACCGCCTTGGGATAGTAAATACACCACAAACATCAATGCCGAAATGAATTATTGGCCAGCACAAGTAACTAATCTTCAAGAAATGCACGAGCCTTTTGTTCAAATGGCAAAAGAATTAAGTGTAACTGGCGCAGAAACGGCTAAAATGATGTACAATGCTAGCGGATGGGTTTTACATCATAATACTGATATTTGGCGTGTTACAGCTCCGGTAGATTCAGCTGCTTCGGGAATGTGGCCGACAGGTGGCGCTTGGGTTTGTCAGGATTTATGGGAAAGATATTTGTATACAGGAGATAAAAAGTATTTAGCAGAGATTTATCCGATCATAAAAGGCGCTGCCGATTTCTTTTTGGATTTCATGGTTGTAGATCCAAACACTGGATATTTGGTTGTGGTGCCTTCAAGTTCTCCAGAAAACACACACGCTGGCGGAACAGGAAAAGCGACAATCGCATCAGGAACAACAATGGATAATCAGTTGATTTTTGATTTATTTACGCATGTTATCGAAGCTTCTGCATTGGTTTCGCCAGATGCTGCTTATACAAAAAAAGTAAGCGATGCTTTGGGAAAAATGCCTCCAATGAAAATTGGAAAACACAATCAGTTGCAAGAATGGCAAGACGATTGGGATAATCCAAAAGACAATCACAGACACGTTTCACATTTGTACGGATTGTATCCAAGTAATCAGATTTCGCCAATCAAAACACCTGAATTATTTGAAGCGGCTAAACAATCGTTGATTTACAGAACAGACGAATCTACAGGTTGGTCAATGGGATGGAAAGTGAATTTATGGGCGAGATTATTAGACGGAAATCACGCTTATAAATTGATTCAGGACCAATTGCATTTAGTAACGGCTGACCAAAGAAAGGGAGGAGGAACGTATCCGAATATGTTAGATGCGCATCAGCCTTTTCAAATTGATGGAAATTTTGGTTGCACAGCTGGTTTTGCCGAAATGCTGATGCAGAGTCAAGAAGGAGCGATTCAATTATTACCTGCTTTGCCAACGGTTTGGAAAGACGGAAGCATAAAAGGTTTAGTAGCAAGAGGCGGTTTCGTAATCGATATGACTTGGAAAAACAATAAAGTTTCGGCTTTAAAAATCTATTCGAAAATTGGAGGAAACTGTCGTTTGAAAGTAGAAAATACTTTGAGTGGCTCATCAATCAAAAAAGCAAAAGGTAAAAACACAAATCCGTTGTTTTATGATGTTGAAGTGAAGAAACCAATTATTTCAAGTGAAGCAAAACTGGAAAAAGTAAAACTGCCTAATTATAATATTTACGATGTGAATATGAAAGCAGGGCAGACGTATACTTTTACGGGGAATTAAAAATATTTTAAAACCATATAAGTGATATAAGAAAATATAAAGTAATGCTTAATTGAACTTATATTACTTATATGGTTTAACTTTAAAAGATTGAATTTTAAATGTTGACAAATTTCAAACATAAAATAATAGCCCTTTCCATTGTAATCGCCTGCTTAAACAGCGGTTGCAAATCTGGCGCAGGATCTTCACAATTAGGAAAATCGGCTATTTTAAAAGAAAAAAACTTCAAACATTATGTTGATTATTTCAACACGATGGAAGATGAGAATTTAAAATTTGCCATTCCGAATGACAGTGCTTGGACTTGGATGGAAAAAAATATTCCGTTGTTTGAATGTCCGCAGCAAAATTTTGAAGAAATCTATTATTTCAGATGGTGGAGTGTTCGTAAACACATCAAAAATACACCACAAGGATTTGCTATTACGGAGTTTTTGGTAGATCGTTCGTATGCTGATAAATACAATATGATCAGTTGTGCTTTGGGGCATCATATCAATGAATTCAGATGGGTTCATGATCCAAAATATATTGAACAAGATGTGAAGCTTTGGTACCGAGGCAATGACGGAAAACCGATGAACAAATTGTATAAATTTAGCAGTTGGACAGCCGATGCTTTGTACAATCGTTATTTGGTGAATAAGGATGAAAAATTCTTATTGGATATGTATCCAGACATGGTTACGGATTACGCCGTTTGGGAAAAAGACCGTCAGCGCAAAGATGGTTTGTTTTGGCAACATGATGTGAAAGATGGAATGGAAGAATCTTTAAGTGGTGGAAGAAAAGTACAAAATGCAAGACCAACGATTAACAGTTATATGTACGGAAATGCTGTAGCGATTTCTAAAATGGCTGCTATGAAAGGAGATAAGGAAGCGGAAGAAAAATTCAAAGCTAAAGCTGATGATTTGAAGCAATTAGTGGAAACGAAATTGTGGAATCCAAAAAGTGAGTTTTTTGAAACTTTAACTCAAAAAGATACGCTGGCACAAGTCCGTGAAGCCATCGGATTTATTCCGTGGTATTTTAATCTTCCTGAAAAAGGAAAAGGATTTGAAAAAGCTTGGGAGCAGGTAAAAGATGAAAAAGGATTTTCGGCTCCGTTTGGTTTAACAACGGCTGAAAGAAGAAGTCCGCGTTTTAGAACTCACGGAACCGGAACTTGTGAGTGGGACGGCGCGATTTGGCCTTTCGCAAGTTCGCAGACTTTGACCGCTATGGCCAATGTTTTAAACGATTACAATCAGAATTTTGTTGGAAAACCAGATTATTTCAAACAAATGGAATTGTATGTGCAATCGCAGTATTACAGAGGAAAACCTTATCTTGGTGAATATTTGGACGAAACGACTGGTTATTGGTTAATGGGCGACAGAGAAAGAAGCCGTTATTACAATCACTCGACTTTCAACGACTTAATGATTACAGGTTTAGTCGGTTTACGTCCTAGAGCTGATGAAAAGATTGAAGTAAATCCGTTGATTCCTCAAGAAAAATGGGATTGGTTTTGTCTTGATAATGTTTTGTATCACGGCAATATAATTACCATTCTTTGGGATAAAACAGGAGAAAAATATAAAAAAGGAAAAGGTTTTAGAGTTTTCAAAAACGGAAAAGAAATTGCATTTTCTGAAAGATTGGAAAAAGTTATAGCAGATTAATTAAAGAATAAAATTTGGAGAAAACAGTATTAAATTATTCAATCAAAGGAGGTATATTTCAGATTTTATGGAATCTGGTTTTTATTGTATTAGGTATTTATCTTTTTTCTCGAACAGACTTTGAAAGCCTTGAATTTAAGTTTTCTCATCTGGCGTTACCTGTTATTGCAATTTTATTTATCATTGTTTATGGTATAAAAGCGGTAATGACATTTTCCAATTTTCATAAAAAAATAATATTTTCACAAGAAGGAATAGAACTCAATGAGGCTTTTTTTGAATGGAAAGATATTGTATTTCCAAGAGTTTTTTTCAAGACAGAACATACGGCCAAGTTCAATATGTCCTATAAAGAGTTTTATCTGACTTTTGTTTATAAACAGGAAACGATCGAAATAAAAATTGATGATTATGATGTAACTGAAAATGAAATAAAAGAACTCATAAAAAAATATACTCCAAAATTTACTCCAAATCCTATGAATGAAAATAAAGCAGTTTACTTACCGATACATGATTTTGACGAGATCATAACTTTAGAGCAATACTATGATCTTGAACATGATGATTCAGAAGAGGCGATAAAAGACGTCCAAAAATTAGCTGTAAAAGACCTTGAAGGTTTAAAGCGATTTTGCGAAAAGCAACTTTTTGCACAGCCTGATAAAGTTAGTTTTGTTTATTATTCGCTGAGTGAAGATGAAGATATTGATAAATGGGCAGATTTTCTTTGTGACGAGTTTTGTAGAGTCTATCAGATAGCATTAAATCAGAATAAAATTAAAGAACTAACTCCTGTCTTGTATGAGATTTTGGTCGAGAATATAACTTCATATAGTGCAGAAAAAGTTAGAGAAACATTATTTAAAGGTTTAGATCATAGGCAATTAGATGTTCGTTTAAATGTCTTGGAATTTCTTCAAGACTGGTCTGATGAAGGCGTTTTGAAAAGTAATTTGGCTTTGGTTTCTAAGTTGAGACAAAAGCTGAAAGATCCTGAATGGAAAATGCGTTGGAAAACAAGTAAATTTTTAGAACAGAATAAAATCGAATTTGAAAGTTTAAGTACGCTTGATAAATTAAAAAGGTTTATTAATCCTTAAATTTTAGGATTAGTTTGTCATCAAAAAATGAAAATAAAATTTACTCTCGCAGATTTTGCAGATTTAGGAGATTTTAAAATAAAAAATTAATCTGCTCAATCTGTAAAATCTGCGAGAGAACAAAAAAAAGCCTCAAAAGCTTAATCACAATGCCATGAAAAAGTTTTTTTTACATCTTACCTTAATCATTTCACTTTTCACAATTTCGGCGAAAGCCCAAAACAAAATTGTTGTAAGTGATTTAAAATGCGAAATGCTGACCAATCCAGAAGGAATTGACGTTTTACAGCCAAGATTGAGTTGGAAAATAAAAGCAGATGTAAACGATGTAAAACAAACGGCATATCAAATTATAGCTTCTTCAAGTTTAGAAAAACTAAATGCCGGAAATGGCGATTTATGGGATAGCGGAAAAGTACAAAGTGACGCTTCTGTAAATGTAATTTACAACGGAAAAAAGTTGAAAGACCGTCAAGATATTTTCTGGAAAGTAACGGTTTTTACGAATAAAGGAGAAACTCAATCGAAAGAAAATGCACATTTCAGCATCGGGATTTTGACTTATGCAGATTGGAAATCTACTCGTTGGATTGGTTACGAAAAAACATCTCCTGGCGATAGTATTTCACAGTATTCTAGATTATCAGCGCGTTATCTTCGTAAAGAAATTAACCTGAAAAAGAAAGTCAAAAATGCTAAGGTTTATATTATCGGAATGGGATTATATGAACTTTACATTAATGGAAATAAAATTGGAGATCAGGTTTTAGCTCCAGTTCCAACAGATTATACGAAGAATGTAAAGTACAATGTTTTTGATGTGACTTCGCAGTTGCAAGAAGGCAAAAATATGTTGGGAACGATTTTAGGAAACGGTCGTTTTTTCACCATGCGTCAGGATTATAAACCGTATAAAATCAAAACTTTTGGTTACCCTAAAATGGCTTTGCAGTTATTTGTGGAATATACCGATGGAAGCAAAGACGTAATCAGAACTGATGATACTTGGAAAATCACAACTGACGGACCAATTTTATCCAACAACGAATACGACGGAGAAGAGTACGACGCGCGAAAAGAAATGAAAGGTTGGAATACCGTTAATTTTGATGATAAAAAATGGCTTTCTGCGGAATATGTTCAAGAACCAGGCGGATTCTATGAAGGGCAGATGTCAGCGAATATGAAAATCAAACGTGAAGTAAAACCGATTTCGATAAAACAGACTCCAAAAGGGACTTATATCTTAGATATGGGACAAAATATGGTAGGTTGGTTACAGTTGAAAGTCAAAGGAAATAAAGGCGATAAAATCACGATGAAATTTGCCGAATCACTTCAGCCGGATGGTTCGTTATACATTGCCAATTTGCGTGATGCCAAAACCACTGACATTTACACTTTAAAAGGCGAAGGAGAAGAAGTTTGGGAACCTCGTTTTATTTTCCACGGGTTTAGATTTGTTGAAATTTCAGGGTTTACGACAAAACCAACTCTAGAAAATTTTGTTGGAAAAGTAGTTTATGATGATATTCAAACAACAGGAACTTTTGATTCTTCAAATCCAATCATGAATCAGATTTTTAAGAATGCTTGGTGGGGAATCAGTGGAAATTACAAAGGAATGCCAATCGATTGTCCGCAAAGAAACGAGCGTCAGCCTTGGTTGGGAGACAGAACAACGGGCGCTTATGGCGAAAGTTTTTTATTCAATAATAATACTTTATACGCAAAATGGTTAGACGATATTAAAAACTCACAAACTATAGATGGCGGGCTTCCAGATGTGGCACCAGCTTTCTGGCGTTATTACGGAGATAATGTGACTTGGCCAGGAACTTATATTACGGTTGCCGATATGTTGTATCAGCAGTTTGGCGACGCTAAAGTGGTCGAAAAACAATATCCATACATGAAAAAATGGATGGATTATATGGAAGAAAATTATTTAGTTGATGATTTAATGACCAAAGATAAATATGGAGATTGGTGCGTTCCGCCAGAATCTTTGGAATTAATCCGTTCAAAAGATCCAGCTCGTTTAACGGATGGAGAATTGATTTCGAGTGCATTTTATTATCAGCTTTTGAATATCATGAAGAAATTTGCTGTGATTGCAAATGCAAAAAATGATATTCAACATTATGATGATTTGGCTTTAAGAATCAAAAAAGCATTCAATGCAAAATATTTGAATACAGACAAAAATAGTTACGCCAATAATACGGTTACAGCCAATTTATTGCCTTTAACTTTCGGAATGGTTCCAGACGGACTTCAAACCAAAATATTCGAAAATTTAGCACATGAAGTTGAAGTAACGAAAAACGGTCATGTAAGTACAGGAGTTATCGGAACACAGTTTTTAATGCGAACGTTGACCAATTTTGGTCGTGGCGATTTAGCTTTCAAATTAGCTTCAAACAAAACCTATCCAAGTTGGGGATATATGGTTGAAAACGGCGCGACTACAATCTGGGAACTTTGGAACGGAAATACCGCAGATCCAGCTATGAATTCACAAAACCACGTGATGCTTTTAGGTGATCTATTGATTTGGTATTACGAAAACATGGCAGGAATTAAAAGTAATCCTGAAACTCCGGGTTTCAAACAAATCATTATGAAACCAGATTTCAACGCAGGATTGACTTATGTAAAGGCTTCTTACGAATCAGTTTATGGAACAATTAAAAGCGATTGGAAAAAAGACAAAAAAGCTCTAGTTTGGAATATTACAATTCCTGCGAATACTTCTGCAGTTCTTTATCTTCCAGCAAATGATATTTCGGCTGTTTCAATCGACAAACAGAAGCTAGATAAGACTTCTTTCACTTATTCTAAAGATAAAAATCAGGTTATCGTTACACTTTCGTCAGGAAATTATGCGGTAAACGTTAAATAAGCTGCATTTTTAGTTTTTCGGGACAGTACAGGATACATTGTTAATTTTTTAGTGTTATTTTTACACTTAATAAATATTTTTACCTAAAAAAATGTTAGGTATATATTTATAGTCAAAAAAAATAATTCATAATTTAATTAAGAATGAAGATCATAAAATTAGCATTTGTCTTGTTTGGACTTTTCCTTTTAGGAAGTTGTAAGTCGGCTCTAGAAAAAAAGACTTGGAAAGAAGGTATTTTAGTAGATCAATTTGTTTACGATAAAGCGCCTTATCCATCTTGCCACGCGATTACAATTGTCGAAGCTACAAATGGTGATTTAGTTGCTTCTTGGTTTGGAGGAACGCACGAAAGACATCCTGATGTTTGTATTTACGTTGCAATCAAACCAAAGGGAAGTGATACTTGGAACGAAGGCGTAAAAGTAGCTGACGGAGTTATGAAAGAAGGACCAAGATTGCCAACTTGGAATCCAGTTTTATATCAAATTCCAGGTGGTGATTTAATGCTTTTCTACAAAATCGGACCAAAACCATCGGAATGGTGGGGCGTAATCAGAACTTCATCTGACGGCGGAAAAACGTGGTCTGAAGCTCAAAAAATGCCAGATGGTTTCTTAGGACCAATCAAAAATAAACCTGTTTTATTAAGCAACGGAACTTTATTATGTCCCTCAAGTATCGAAGGCGACGGATGGAGACTTCGTATGGAATCTACTCCAGACTTCGGAAAAACTTGGGTAATGGGCGATACGCTTCCAAGAGGAAAACAAAAAATCAATGCGATTCAGCCAAGTATTTTATTTCACAAAGACGGAAGCATTCAAGCCATTGGAAGAACTCGAAATAGAGCGATCTTTAGCACATTCTCAAAAGACAACGGAAAAACTTGGTCAGATATTGAGTTAATCGGACTACCAAATAACAACTCAGGAACTGATGCTGTAACTTTAAAAGACGGAAGACATTTGTTAGTTTACAATCACGTTCTTCCTCCTGGAACAGAAGCAAAAGGACCAAGAACACCTTTGAATGTCTCGGTTTCTAAAGACGGAATTCATTGGAACGCAGCTTTGGTTTTAGAAGATTCAAAAATCAGTCAATATTCTTATCCTTCAATGATTCAAAGTTCAGACGGAATGGTGCATATCGTTTACACTTGGAGAAGAGAAAAACTGAAATATGTAAAAGTTGATCCAAGTAAATTAGTGGCACTTCCAATCAAAAATGGTGTTTGGCCAGGTGAAGAAGGAAAAGTGGTAACAGCTGTAAAAGCGGAAGAAGAGTAAAAGAAAGTTCGCCACAAATTTCACCAATTTCCACAAATTTTTAAAAATAGTAATTCGCGAAAATTAGTGCAATTCGTGGCAAAAAAAATATAGCTAATGAAATCTAAAAAACATTTATTAATTGCCTTCCTTGTTGTTCTATCAACAACATTCAACAGCTGTGCAACGGCTCAGTCTTCAAACAAAAAGCAAAAATATAAAGTTGCGGTTTGTGATTGGATGATTTTAAAAAGACAAAAACTAGGTTCTTTTGCTTTAGCAGCAGAAATAAAAGCTGACGGAATCGAACTAGACATGGGAGGTTTAGGAAACAGACCAACTTTTGACAGCAAATTGGGCGATCCTGTAGAAAGACAGAAATTCTTGGATAAATCGAAAGAAACTGGAGTTGGAATCAGTTCCATTGCCATGTCAGGATTTTATGCGCAATCATTTGCCACAAGAGAAATCACGCCAATGATTAACGATTGTGTCCAAGCGATGAAAAACATGAAAGTAAAAGTGGCTTATTTGCCTTTGGGAACACAAACCGATTTAGTTAAAAATCCAGAACTGCGTCCAGAAGTAATTAAGAGATTGCAATGGGCAGGAAAAGAAGTGGGGAAAATTGGCGGTGTAATTGCAATTGAAACTTCTTTAAGCGCAACAGAAGAGAAAAAACTTTTAGATGAAGTCGGTTCAAAATACATTAAAAGCTCTTTCAACTTTGCTAATGCATTAGACAATAAAAGAGATATTGCTTCAGAATTAAAGATTTTAGGAAAATATGTAGCGCAGATTCACGCTTCAAATACCGATCAATTTTGGTTAGAAAACGACCCAGCGATCGATATGCCGAAAATCAAACAAACTTTGGACGAAATGAAATGGAGCGGATGGTTAATTGTAGAACGTTCGAGAGATGTCAATCAAGTTCATAATGTAAAAGCCAATTACGGAGCAAACGTAGCTTATTTGAAGAAAATCTTCCAGAATTAAAAAGAAAATAGGTGAAAATATGTAAAAGTTAAACAACACAATTTTTCACTACAGATCTGCGTGATTTTTTTGCGCAGATTTTTTACTCTCATTTTTGTCATCCCGAGGAGCGAGGGATCTCCACAAGTAGCTCTATAAAGATTGGCGATTTCTGTGTGGAGCTACTTGTGGAGATTTCTCCTTCGTCGAAATGACAAACATTATGGGAATTTTAATGAATAAAAAACAGCATACTATGAAATATTTACAATTACTTTTTTTATGTCTTTTCGTCTCTTTCGCGACAGCGCAAAACATTACTATTGTTAGTGATGCGAGTTCGCCAAGAGCAAAATTTGGAGCAGAGAAATTATCAGAAACACTTTCAGCTAAAGGTTTTACAGTTGCTTCTGCCGATAAATTAAAAAGTTCAAAAGATAAAGTAATTGTTATTGGAGAAAAAGGAACTGATTTTTGGAAAAAGAATGCGAAAAGTGCTAAAATCGATGATAGCAAATTAAACAAGAAAGAAGGTTTTTTAATTCGTACTCAAAAAAATATAATTTTCATTGAAGGAACAGATGCAAGCGGAACTTTGTACGGTGCAATGGAATTGGTAGACAGAATTAAAACTTCAGGTCAGCTTCCTTCAGAAATTAATATTGAAGATAGTCCAGAAATGGTTTTGCGCGGTGCTTGTATCGGAATGCAGAAACCTGTTTATCTTCCAGGACGTGATGTTTACGAATATCCATATACGCCCGAAACTTTTCCTTGGTTTTACGATAAAACGCTTTGGATTAAATACTTAGATATGTTGGTAGACAACCGCATGAATTCTTTGTATTTATGGAACGGACACCCATTTGCTTCTTTGGTAAAATTGAAAGAATATCCGTTTGCAGTTGAAGTAAGCGATGAAGATTTCAAAAAGAACGAAGAAATCTATAAATTCCTAACGGTTGAAGCTAACAAAAGAGGAATTTGGGTAATTCAGATGTTTTATAACATTATTGTTTCTAAGCCTTTCGCAGAGCATTATAACATAAAAACGCAAGATCGTTCAAGACCAATCACGCCTTTGTTGTCAGATTATACTAGAAAATCAATTGCAGCTTTCATCGAAAAATATCCAAACGTTGGTTTAATGGTTTGTTTGGGAGAAGCAATTAATACGGTTGATGATGACGTTGAATGGTTTACAAAAACGATTATTCCAGGTGTTCGTGATGGTTTGCAAGCTTTAGGGAAAACTGAAGAACCGCCGATTATTTTGCGTTCTCATGATACAGACGGACCTTTGGTTATGGAAAAATCACTTCCGTTATACAAAAATCTTTATACGGAAAGTAAATATACAGGTGAGTCTTTAACGACTTACACGCCAGGCGGACCTTGGGGCGAAACGCACAAACAATTGAGCGCTCTAAAATCAATTCATATTGAAAACGTTCACATTTTGGCAAACTTAGAACCTTTCAGATACGGTTCTCCAGATTTTATCCAAAAAACGGTAAAAGCAATGCATAGTGTTCACGGAGCTAATGCGTTACACTTGTATCCGCAAGCTTCTTATTGGGATTGGCCATATTCTGCTGATAAAACAAAATCGGGCGAGCGTTTGTTAGAAATGGATCGTGATTGGATTTGGTACAAAGCTTGGGCAAGATATGCTTGGGATAGCAAAAGAGACCGAAACGAAGAAGTTAAATATTGGAATAAAGATTTAGCGGCGAAATTCGGAACGACTCAAGAAGCAGCAAATAATATTTTAAAAGCGTATGAAGAAACAGGAGAAATTGCTCCAAAAACGTTAAGACGTTTCGGAATCACAGAAGGAAATAGACAAACTTTATTGTTAGGTATGTTCGAAAGCCAATTGGTGAATCCGTCAAAATGGAGAGTGTATCCAGGTTTCCATGAATCTTGCGGACCAGCGGGCGAATTGCTTTTGGAATATGCTAAAAAAGAATGGAACAAAGAGCCACATTCTGGCGAACTTCCAACACAGATTATTGCTGAAATTACAGAACACGGAAGATTAGCTGTTGAAGCCATCGATAAAGCCGAAGCAAGCGTAACAAAAGATAAAGAAGAATTTGCACGTCTTAAAAATGATATGCACGCTTATAAAGCTTTTGCCGATTTCTTTTCAGAAAAAGTAAAAGCAGCGTTGTTGGTTTTGAGATACAGTTATTCAAATGATATTGCCGATTTAGACAAAGCAATGCCTCACTTAGAAAAAAGTTTGGAGCATTACGAATTATTGGTAAAGTTGACAAAAGACACGTATTACTATGCGAATAGTATGCAGACTGCACAACGTAGAATTCCAATTGGAGGAGACGACGGAAACAATAAAACTTGGGCTGAATTGTTACCACATTACGAACGCGAATTAGCTAATTTCAAAAGAAATCTGGATAAGTTAAAATCTTCAAAAGATGGAAAAGTAGAAAGCAAAGAAGGAAAACCTTGGAAAACTGCTGATGTAACTTTCATCGACGAAAAACCGGGAACCTATTTAGTGAAAACTGGAACAAAAGTCTACGGAACAGACATTTCTGAATTGACAAAAATTGCTCCTGAACTTCAAAACCTAAGAGGATTTTCGTTTGTAGAAAACGATCAAAACGAAAAAGGGACACATTTAAAGTTTAGAAATACAAAAGCTGTTAAATTAGTGGTTGGGTATTTCAATTCAGATCAAAAGAGATTTTTGTTGCCACCAAGTTTAGAAACAGATGCAGCAGGAAATGCTCACGGTCAAGCAGAAGTGATTTTAGCAAGCGCAATGAACTTGAAAGATTTGCCTCGTGTAAATATTCATACATATACTTTCCAACCAGGAGAAAATAAATTAGATCTAGGAAAAGGGAAAGTATTGATTTTAGGCTTCATCGACGCAGATCAAAACATTACACCGCGTGATGTTGGATTTATCGATGCAGGAGAAAAAGCAGCGGTTGATTGGTTGTTTTATTAAGAATAATGTGGGCGTGTCCCTCCGGGTCGGGCTGTACGTTCCCGCTTTTTTTGAGGCGAAGAAAAATCGCCTCAAAAAAGAGCTCCACTGCCATCCCTCACGCAAGAGTATAAACACAATCTTGTCATCCCGAGGAACGAGGGATCTTCGCAAGAAGCTCGACAAAGATTGGCGACATTTCTATACGGAGTTACTTGCGAAGATTTCTCCTTCGTCGAAATGACAAAATTGGCGTAAATTAAAAATTTAAACCTACAAGGTTTTGAAAACCTTGCAGGATGTACAACAAAACTTAAACAACCTTATATAACTTATATGGTTTTTAAAAATATGAACAGAATAGTTTTTTTTATTTTTTGTTTTTTTTCAAGTCTTTGCTTTGTTTGGAGTCAGAGCAAAGATTCAGGGAAGTTTCGTAAAGAGATTTCACTGAATTCGTCTTGGGAAACTATAATATTGGAAAATCTTCCGGTGCAGGAAGAGAGGTTTGTAGACCATCCAAAAACTGATTCCAATTGGCAGCAGGTTAGTGTGCCTCACAATTGGGATCAGTATTATGGTTTCAGAAGAACAAAACACGGAAATTTACACGGTACTGCATGGTACAAAAGAACATTAAAACTCGATAAAACTACGGCTGGAAAAAGACTCTTTTTGTTTTTTGAAGGCGTTAGTTCTTACGCAACAGTTTGGGTAAACGGAAAAAAAGTGGGCGAACACAAAGGTGGACGAACCACTTTTACGCTTGATATTACCAAAGCGGTTTCTTTAGAAAAAGAAAACCAGATTGTGGTAAAAGCATCACATCCATCTTTTATTGCAGATCTTCCTTGGGTTTGCGGAGGTTGTTCTGGCGAATGGGGATTTTCAGAAGGTTCTCAGCCAATGGGAATTTTCAGACCCGTTTCTTTAGTCGTTACAAACGATGTTAGAATTGAACCTTTTGGCGTTCATATCTGGAATGACAAATCGGTTTCGAAACAAAAAGCGATTTTGCTTACGACTACAGAAATCAAAAATTACGGAACTTTAGATCGAAATCTAACGATCGAAAATGTTCTTTTTGATGCTTTAGGAAAGAAAGTTACAAGCTCAAAAAGTACAGTTAAAAATACTTCGGGCGAAATAAAATCGGTTGCTCAGACTTTACCAGAAATTCAAAACCCGAAATTGTGGTCGCCGTCAAATCCGTATTTGTATAATTTGGTTACTTCTGTTTTGGAGAATGGAAAAGTAATTGACCAATTAACAACGCCTTACGGAATTCGTTGGGTAAGCTGGCCAGTGAGTCGTGATGGAAAAGACAATCGTTTTTTTATTAATGATGAACCTGTTTTTATAAATGGTGTCTGCGAATATGAGCATCAAATTGGAAACAGTCACGCCTTTTCAGACGAACAAATTCACGCTAGAATTGAGCAAATTAAAGCAGGTGGGTTTAATGCTTTTAGAGAAGCACATCAGCCTCATAATTTATTGTACCAAAAAGAATTAGATGAAAACGGAATCTTATTTTGGAGTCAGTTTTCTGCGCATATTTGGTACGACACGCCAGAATTCAAAGAAAATTTTAAAACCTTATTGCGCGAATGGGTTAAAGAACGAAGAAACAGTCCGTCAGTTGTCATGTGGGGCTTGCAGAATGAAAGTACGATTCCGAAAGAATTTGCAGAAGAATGCACGCAGATTATTCGGGAAATGGATCCGTTATCGGCTTCACAAAGAATTGTAACGACTTGTAATGGTGGAGAAGGAACAGATTGGAATGTGGTTCAAAACTGGTCGGGAACGTATGGCGGTGATCCGTTAAAATATCATTTAGAAATGACCACTCAGTTATTAAATGGAGAATATGGCGCTTGGCGTTCTGCCGATTTACATACAGAAGGCGAATTCGATCAAAAAGGAACTTTAAGCGAAAACCGTTTTTCTCAGTTAATGGAAATTAAAGTGAGAGAAGCTGAATCGGTTCGAGATAAAATTGCGGGACAATTCAATTGGCTTTTTGCTTCGCACGAAAATCCAGGACGTGTTCAGAATGGGGAAGGATTTAGAGATATTGATAAAGTCGGACCTGTAAATTACAAAGGGCTTTTCACGATTTGGGGCGAACCAATGGATGCGTTTTATATGTATCGCGCCAATTATGCTTCAAACAAAACCAATCCGATGGTTTATATTGTTTCGCACACGTGGCCAAGCCGTTGGGAAAAAGCTGGAATCAAAAACGGAATAGATATTTATTCGAATTGTGATGAAGTTGAATTGTTTAATGATGTAAACAAAGTTTCACTTGGAAAACTAAAAAATCCAGGAATTGGAAAACATTTTCAGTTTAATAATGTAAATGTTCAATATAATGTTTTATACGCTGTTGGATATGTAAGCGGAAAAGCGGTTGCAAAAGATTATATCGTTTTGAATAATCTTCCAAAAGCACCAAATTTAGAAACTTTAGTTGCCGATAAAACCGATATTTTAAAAGCAAAAAGTGGTTTAAATTATATCTACAGAGTTAATTGTGGTGGTTCAGAATATACAGATAGTAACGGAAATACTTGGTTAACCGATACACACAAAAACGGACAAAATACTTGGGGTTCTTTATCTTGGACAGATAATTTTGAAAAATTGCCTGATTTTTTTGCAAGCCAGAGAAGTAGTTTTGATCTAGTAAACGGAACGAAAAATCCAGAGTTATTTCAAAATTTCAGATACGGAGTAGATAAATTACGTTATGAATTTCCTGCGCCAGATGGAGAATATGTAATAGAATTGTATTTCACAGAACCTTGGTACGGAACTGGTGGAGGCTTAGACTGCAAAGGCTGGCGTTTGTTTGATGTTGCGATTAACAATAATATAGTTTTAAAAGATTTCGATATTTGGTCAGAAGCTGGACACGATAAAGCTTTAAAGAAAACTTTTACTGCTAAAAGTGTAAATGGAAAAATTGTGATTTCGTTTCCAAATGTAAAAGCAGGACAAGCGATTATTTCTGCGATTGCCATTGCGACAAAAGATAAAAATGTAAAACCAGCAGATCAATCGCCAAGAAATATTCAGAATGTAAGTTTAGATGCTAAAGATTTTAAAATTGCTTCTTGGTTAGATATAAATTCGAAACAATATTCAAATTCTGAAGTTATTTTTACCGAATTGCCTTCAGAAGTTTTTGGTGCAGATTATTTACAGTTTTCCGCTAATTTAAAAGCTTCAGGTTCATTCACAGCAAAAGAAGAATCGACTATTTTTGTTTTGGTTAATGATAAAATAAAAACATTAAATTGGCTTTCAGATTATAAAAAAATCGAGGAAAAAGCGAAAAATAACAACGGAATTTCTTTTGATGTTTTCACTAAAAAAGTAAAGAAAGGCGAGAAAGTTTCTTTTGATAATACTGAAACAATTTCGACAATTGCTGTTGTTCCAACATATGATATGGGCGAAAAAGACGATTCAAGACCTGTCGTAATTATCGAAGCCGAAAAAACAAAAACAACTGGAACAGGAATTGAAAAAGGAAATTTCAAAAAAGCTGATTATATTGAGTTTACAAAAAAGACCAATAACAGTATTGAGTTCGAAGTAAAACCAGGGGTTGCAGGAATTTATTTAATGCGTTTCCGATTTATGAATCGAAACGAAGCGCCGATGAAAGTGAAATTCAAAATGGAAGATGCGTATGGAATTTTAATGCGAAATGATACCATTGAATTTTTCCCTTCGCCAGAAAAATGGAAAATATTAAACACAACATCAGGAGGTTATATCAACGCAGGAACTTATAAAATTACTTTAGAAGGAGATGATTTGATAGGGCTGATGATTGATAATTTCGAATTTCAATAGGTTTTTGTTAGGGACAAAGGTGCAAAGTAACAAAGTGGCAAAGGTTGATCGTAGAGGCGCACTGTAGTGTATCTAACACAAAGGTGTTTTAAAGAAATAAAATAAAAAAATAATCTCGCAAAGACGCAGAGTCGCGAAGAAATTAAACCATATAAGTTATATAAGTTAAATAAAGTCAAACTTAGATTGTCTTATATTACTTACATGGTTAAGGAGAAAACTTTGCGTTTTTGCGACTTTGCGAGAGAAAAAATAAAAATATGTTTAAAAAAATTACACTTGCATTATTGTTTTCAGTATCAATTTTTGCACAAAAACAAGGCAGAATTGTCGAAGATTTCAACAAAAACTGGAACTTTAAATTAGGAGATTATCCTGAAGCAGTAAATGCTAATTATAATGTGTCAGATTGGAGAACGCTTCAATTGCCGCATGATTGGAGTATTGAAGGTGCTTTTGATAAAGATGCTAAAACCAAACAAGCGCAAGGTTTTTTGCCAGCTGGAAAAGGCTGGTATCGTAAAGTTTTCACGATTCCTGCAAGTTGGAAAAGTAAAACGGTTTCAATTGAATTTGACGGTGTTTTTAAGAATAGCGAAGTATTCATAAACGGTAAATCAATGGGAGTTCGCCCAAATGGTTATATCTCTTTTGGTTATGATTTGTCTCCGTATTTAAATTATGGACAGCCCAATACTATTGCTGTTAAAGTTGATAATGATTCTCAGCCCAATTCAAGATGGTATACAGGTTCTGGAATTTACAGAAATGTGAGATTGGTGACTACTGAAAAATTACATGTTGGAAAATGGGGTACTTTTGTAACTACGCCAGAAGTTTCGACAAAGAATTCAAAAGTGCATTTAGAAGTTACAATCGATAATGATAATGATAACGCTAGAGAATTTACATTGGTCACTTCGATTTTAGATGCTAAGAATAAGGAAGTTGCAAATAAGATTTCTATAGAAAAAATTGGAGCTAAAACTTTTGAAACAAAGGTACATGATCTTGATGTTCTAAAATCTCAATTATGGAATATAGAAAATCCGTATTTGTATAAAGTAATTACAAAAATTTACGAGAAATCTGTATTAGTTGATAATTATGAAACTCCGCTTGGATTTAGATATTTCAATTTCGATTCAGAAAAAGGATTTTCGTTAAATGGTGTTCCAACTAAAATTTACGGAGTTTGTCTGCATCACGATAATGGCGCTTTGGGAGCTGTAGAAAATATTCATGCTGTTAGAAGAAAACTGGCTTTGATGAAAGAAATGGGAGCAAACGCTATAAGAATGTCTCACAACCCTCATTCTTTAGAAATGATGCAATTGTGCGACGAAATGGGATTCATCGTTCAGGACGAAGCTTTTGACGTTTGGAAAAAGAAAAAAGTAACCAACGATTACCACAAAGATTGGGATGCTTGGCACAAACAGGATTTAGAAGATTTTATCAAAAGAGATCGTAACCATCCATCGGTTATGATGTGGAGTATTGGTAACGAAATCAGAGAACAGTTTGATAGTACGGGAATTGCGATTACGAGAGAGTTAGCTAAAATTGTAAAAACGTTAGATGTAACTCGCCCAGTAACTTCTGCTTTGACAGAAAATGTAATAGAGAAAAACTTCATTTATCAGTCAGGAGCTTTAGATCTTTTAGGGTTCAATTACAAACATGAAGATTATAAAGATTTTCCAACTAAATTTAAAGGACAAAAAATATTAGCTTCAGAAAGTGTTTCGGCTTTAGAAACTCGTGGGCATTACGATCAATCGGATGTTATTAAAGCTTGGCCAGTAAAACACGGAGCTCCATTTGATGGAAATGCAGATTGGACCGTTTCGGCTTACGATCAGGTGAAATCGTATTGGGGCGCGACGCACGAGGAAAATTGGAAAACCATCAAAAGTCAGGATTTCATGGCGGGAACTTTTATCTGGACAGGATTCGATTATATCGGAGAGCCAGATCCTTATCCATTTCCTGCGAGAAGTTCGTATTTCGGAATTGTCGATTTAGCGGGACTTCCAAAAGATGTGTATTATATGTATCAAAGCGAATGGTCGAATAAAAACGTTCTACATATTTTACCGCATTGGAACTGGAAAAAAGATCAAGAAATCAATGTTTGGGCGTATTACAACAATGCAGATGAAGTAGAATTGTTCTTAAACGGAAAATCTCTTGGAAAAAAATCCAAACAAAACGATGATTTGCATGTTTCATGGAAAGTGAAGTTTGTACCAGGTACGTTAAAAGCGATTTCAAGAAAGAATGGAAAAGTGGTTTTGCAAAAAGAGATTCACACCGCTGGAGAAGCTTCTAAATTGGATTTAAAAGCAGATAAAACAGAAATAAAAAACGATACTTACGATTTGGTTTATGTAACGGTTTCGATGACTGACAAAGACGGAAATCTAGTTCCTGACGCAATGGATTTAATTAATTTTGAAGTTACTGGCGGAGGAAAATTAGTTGGGGTTGATAATGGTTATCAAGCCAATTTGGAGTCGTTTAAAGCGAATTCTTGTAAACTTTTTAATGGAAAATGTGTTGCGATTATTCAATCAAACGGGAAGGGACAAAAGATTCAGTTGAAAGCGACGGCAGGTAATGGAATTCCGGTTTCATTGGTTCAAATAAGTGTTGATTAAATATTTATGTCACCCCGCTGGGGCTTTGATTCTGAATGATCATCTTTTCTATAAACATTTAGCTCCTCTGGAGCTTATTTATGGAAATTAATATTAAGAAAAAACATTTTCAGCTCTGGAAGAGCGACATATTTATAGAAAAAGAATTCTACGTCAAGATTAAGTTCCTGAGGAACGAAATATTTAAAGAAATACCATAAAAAAATCCGTTCCCACTAAGAACGGATTTTTTTATGGCTTTTGTAAAATTAAACCTATATTAGCCTTAAATAATATAAAAGCCGAAAAATGATTTGTACAATTTATTCGCATCATTTAGGACTGGAGAAAATCAAACAAATATTTCTTTCTCATGTTCCTAATGGCGTTTTTTCTACTAATGGTGAAAACCTCGAATTTGAAGTGAAAGGCGGAATCTTAAGTCCGTCAAAAAAAGTAACTATATACTACAGAGAAAGAGCCATTCCTTCTTATCAAATTCCAGAAATAGATGATTCTGAATTAACTGCCAATTTAAAAGGTTTGTATGGATTTGTAAATTCGTTACCGACTGAAAATGAAAAGGTAAAAGGATTATTTCTTCATAAAATACAAACATTAAATTCTGAATTTTCAATTCGCGAGGATAAAGGAGAATTAAAAGAGTTAAATGCGATAATCGCTGATTTAGCCAAAGAATTTGATGCTGTTTTATTTGTTCAGCCGAAAACTATTATTAGCAAATCTGAATCACAGCATTTTCTAGATAAAGATCTAAATCTGATTATCGACACAGAAGGAAAATGTGAAATTGACGATTTAAAAGTCAATATCAATTCGGAATATTTTGATAACAATCAGACCGAATTAGACGAAGATCAGATAGAAAGAAAAGCTAAAAACGAAGCAATTCTTGAAAGAGAAAATATAAAAATCAACAAACATTTGCCTTGTGTTGAGTCAGAAAGAGAAACGACGATTCGTTCAGCAAGAGAAATTGCAGAAAGAGTTAGTGTTTTGGCTGTGACGAATTTAGTTGCCTTCAATAGTATTTCTTCAGAAGAAGCAGTTGATTATTTACAGGAATATAAACTTTGGGAATCTGTAACAGATGGCGAAAAAGAGTTTTTAGCGAATCCGACAGAAGACAAAAAAATGTACGAAACTTGGAAATGCGAAGGAATCTGGGTGCTGATGTGGGCTTTGAAAAAAGTAGAAACGCTTGATTTTCCAAACGAGTTTTGTGATCTTGGAAACATCAGTGCAGAAGATTATCCAGTTGCAAAAGACAAAGATCCGTTTGAGTTTATAAATGCAGTTCATGAAGTTCGTTCTAAAAGTGAAATTTTAGACGCAGCCGATTTGTATTACAGATACAATTGGGCTTGTGTAGACAAGAGAATTAATGGAAGACAGATAGAAAATATTAATCCAGGAATTGTGTACGAAAGGCAATATGCCCTCAATTGGCTGATTCATTACATGGATCAAGATTGGGATAATGTTACTTGCGATACTTAATAAGTAAATAATTTTATTGCTCGCAAAGTTTTTGAACCATATAAGTTATATAAGTGATTTTAAGTTTTCCTTAATTGAACTTTAATGACTTATATGGTTTAATTTTTTCTTATTATGAAGAAACTGATTTTGTTCTGAAATTAATTTATATTAGCACCTCTTTCATAGAAAAGAAAACGAAGTCGATTCTAGTCTTACTAAAAACAATTAATCTATTTTAACCCCTAATTTTACATGAAAAAAACTCTACTTGCTGTTACATCTTTGTTGCTTATTTCTTGCGGAAAATCGGATATCAAATCTCAATTAGTTGGAAAGTGGGATTTTAGAAATGTCTATAATCCAAATAATGAAAGTGAAAATTACGACCAAGAAATTGGAGTCAAAGAGATTGATGATCTTGGGAATGAAAATTTTCAAGGCAGCTATTATGTTTTAAACGACGATAATACCTATTATTCGCTTCATACAGAAGGCGAGGGTGGCTATATTGAAGGGAAATGGCAGTATAGCGAAAAAGACTCTTTATTAATATTTCATTCTAAAAACAAAACTCAAGAGCCTGCTTATAAAGTAAATTATTTAAAAGATAATCAGTTGAGTTTATCAGATCCTAATCCTAAAAAAGTAAATAAAGAAGACTCTTACTTGAAACAGCTTGCAGATAACATGAATCATAGATTTAAGTTTGTTAAAGATGATTTTACATTAGATTCTGATTATGATTTTACCAAGAAATCAAGTAATTTATGGAGAACTAAAGCACAGGCATCTGAAAATAAAGACCAGATCAAGAAAAGAACGAAAGACGCTTTAGAAAATGCTATTTTGTATTTAAAAAACGGAATAGAAGAGGAAAAAAAGGTACTGTCTTTAAACCCTGTTTTTCTGCCTGTAGATTTTTATGGAAACGGAGTGCAAATGAAAGATTTCGATAAGAGTTATAATTGGAATAGCATCTTTTTTAATGATGATGAAGCCTATCAAGGATATGCATTAATTAACAATGCAATGGCAGAAGATTTTGAAGTGCCAAATAACAAAAAACCTATGGAGTTAAATTTGTACATACTTGAAGAATTAAACAAAAGAATAAAATAAAACAATAAAATCCGCTTCAATTTAGAAGCGGATTTTTTGTTTTCTTTAGATCGCATAAACATATTTGTATGTCGTCCCGCTGGGGCTTTAATTTTAATAAATTTATTTTTCTATAAATATTACGCTCCTACGGAGCTTTTTTTGAAGAAAGTGAATAAAAGAAAAAGATTTTCAGCTCTGGAAGAGCAATATATTTATAGAAAAAAATATCGCCCAGCGTAAGTTCCAGCGAAGCGAAATATGAAGACAAAGTTTGTATCTAAAAAAAATTAATTGGACTTATATAACTTATATGGTTTAAAAACTTTGCGTCTTAGCGACTTTGCGAGATTCTTTCTATATTTATAAAAAAACAAAATGACACCAACTTTTTTCGAAAAACCTATTGGCTTTAGAAAATGGCTAGAGAAAAATCATCAAAAAGAAAAAGAACTTTTGGTTGGTTTTTATAAAGTTACAAGTAAAAAAACTTCTATAAGCTGGCCAGAATCTGTAGATCAAGCGCTTTGTTTTGGTTGGATTGATGGTGTTCGAAAATCAGTTGACGAAGAGAGTTATACCATTCGTTTTACGCCTAGAAAACCTTCTAGCATTTGGAGTGCGATCAATATTCAGAAAATGGAAGATTTAACGAAAGCAGGTTTAATGACCGATGCTGGTTTAAAAGCATTTAGTTTTAGAACAGAAAATAAATCGAAAATCTATTCGCATGAAAAAGAGCCTGTTCCACTTTTAGAAATTTACGAAAAGGAATTTAAAAGCAACAAAATAGCTTGGGAGTTTTTTGAAAAACAAGCGCCATCGTACAAAAAAGTTATGATCCATTGGATTATGAGTGCCAAACAAGAAAAAACACAGTTGTCAAGACTTGAAAAAACAATCGTCGAAAGCGAAAAGCAAAAGAGAGTTATGTAGCAAAATCGGATAAAAATGTGTATTTTAGTGAACTGACTTACTAGTACACTATGAAAATAGAAAATACCACAACAATAAAAGGGGAAATTTTGCTGGGTATTATTTTTGCTCTCGAATTATACGCTTTGCCTGTACAATTTTATTTACTGCTAAAAGGTTCTGAATTTACTTTTTTCAGTGCTGCAGTACGCTTTTTTAGCTTCTTTACAATTTTAACCAATAGTATAGTTTTCATTTGTGGAGCGATCTTATTCTTTGGAAGAAAATCTAAAATAAATACATTTTTCAGAAAATGTACAACGCTCACTGCCATAACAGTTTATATTCTGATAGTTGGAATCGTTTTCAATTTGCTTCTTCGTTCGCTCATTGATTTAAAAGGACATCATCTTATTGTGAGCGAGATATTTCATACCGTTGTTCCAACTTTATTTTTCTTTTATTGGCTGTTTTTTGTGAGCCCTGAAAGGATCTCTTATAAGGTAATTTTATTTTGGCTGGTCTATCCGATTATTTATATCATTTATACTTTATTTCACGGAATTTTGACCAACTTTTATCCGTATCCTTTTATTGATGTAACTAAATTAGGTTTTGAAACCGCTATTATAAATGGCGTATTTGTTTTAATCGCTTTTGTGGTTTTATCGGTGATTTTAGTTTCTATTTCTAAAATCAGAACCAAAACGCTTTAAAACCTGTTGTTGGTCGAAATTCTGTCTAATGGATTTCAATTTATAGTACATTTATGCATTATAGACCATTTTAAAGCAGATTAGCAATGAAAAAACTATTACTTTCCCTATGCCTTTTTGGTGTAATTTCTAATGCTTCGAGTCAGGAATTCGCGAATGCGCCAAAGCCTTTTGGACCGCTTCCGACACAGAAACAAATCGATTGGCAGGAAATGGAATTCTATGCTTTTGTGCACTTTTCATTAAATACTTTCACGAACAAAGAATGGGGTTACGGAGACGAATCGCCAGAACTTTTTAATCCGTCGCAATTAGACGTTCGTCAATGGGCGCGCGTGGTGAAAGAAGCTGGAATGAAAGGAATTATTTTGGTTGCTAAACATCATGACGGTTTCTGTTTATGGCCTTCAGCTTATACAGAACGTTCTGTGAAAAATTCTCCTTGGGAAAATGGAAAAGGTGATTTGGTTAAAGAATTGGCTGCGGCTTGTAAAGAATACGATTTAAAGTTAGGTTTATATCTTTCGCCTTGGGACAGAAATCATCCGCAATATGGAAAACCTGAATATGTAACGTATTTCAGAAATCAGTTAAAAGAATTATTGACGAATTACGGAGATGTTTTCGAAATGTGGTTTGATGGTGCAAACGGAGGTGACGGTTATTATGGCGGTGCAAACGAAACTAGAAAAATCAATACGCTTACCTATTACAATTGGGACGAAACTTATAAATTAATTTACGATATCGCGCCAAAAACTTTGGTTTGGGGAGTTGGTCCTTCAGAAGCAAGATGGATTGGAAATGAAGAAGGACGCGCAGGAAAAACAAATTGGTCTTTATTGCGTCAGAAAGATGAATTGGCTGGAAAAGTACATTATAGCGAATTTATGTCTGGACATGAAGATGGAGAAAAATGGGTTCCTGGCGAAGCCGATGTTTCCATCAGACCGGGATGGTTTTACCATTCAGTTGAAGACGATAAAGTTCGTTCGCTTGACGAAATGGTAGATATTTATTACGAATCAATTGGACGAAATGCTACTTTGTTATTGAATCTTCCGGTTGACAGACGTGGTTTGGTTCATGAAAATGATGAAGCAAGATTGAAAGAATTGGTTGCTACAATTAAAGCCGATTTTAAAACAGAATTATTAAAAGGTACAAAAGTTCAGGCTTCAAACATAAGAGCAACAGATTCTAATTTTGGACCACAAAATGTAATTGACGGAAATAAAGATACGTATTGGGCAACAGACGATAAAGTCAAACAAGCTACAATCGAATTTACGTTTAAAAAACCAACGGCAATCAATAGAATTTTGCTTCAAGAATATATTAAGCTTGGACAGCGCATAAAAGCATTTTCGGTTGAAGCAAATGTAGATGGGCAATGGAAAACAATTGCCAATGAAACTACAATTGGTTACAAAAGAATTCTGCGTTTAGATCGCGTTACGGCTTCTGCAATTAGAATTAATATTTTAGATGCAAAAGCAGGATTTGTAATCAATACAATCGAAGCTTTTAACGCTCCAACTTTCGTTAAAGAACCTCAAATTCTTCGTGATAAAAATGGTTTGGTTACGATTAAATCAGAAGATGGAAATGCTGTTTATTATTCGCTTGACGGAAAAAATCCTTCAGAGAAAAGTATTTTGTACAAAACTCCATTTGTTTATAATAAAGCGGTAGAAATTAAAGCCATTTCGAGAAATACGAAAGAGAAAATCAATAGTGCGGTGAAAACGGCTAAATATGGTGTTTCTAAAGAAAAATGGAAAGTGATTGCGGTTTCAAGCGGAGATGATAAATCGGTTGAACGAATTATTGATGGAGATGCGAATACAGATTGGGGATTTGGAAACAACGAAAATAAATTGCCTCAAGCTATCATTATTGATATGGGCGAAGAAAGAGAAATAAAAGGTTTTACATACATTCCACAGCAAGTTGGAAACAATTTGAATTTGATTTCGAATTATGAATTCTACACAAGCGAAGACAATATTACTTGGACGAAACAATCGGAGGGAGAATTCTCAAATATCAAACATAACCCAATTGAACAAATTAAGAGTTTTACTGCAGTAAAAGCAAGATTTTTAAGATTTGTTGCTACAGCTGCTGTAGGAAAAGGGCAAACTGTTTCGATTGCCGAAATTGGAGTTGTAGAATAATTGCTTTTTTAGAACCTTTAAAAATAGCTTAACATTCTTATTTTGTCTTTTGCCGAAGCGCAGTCGTTATTAGTCGAATTTTTGACAGGAACGGATTATTTAATTCTACTTTTATCTTAGAAATTAAATGACAAGGCAAATGATAAAAGAAGATATAGGTTTTAGAGAAGCAGGGAAATTTGAAGAAACTCGTTTTGAGAAAATCCACAATGTTATTTTCGAATCGTCGCAAGAAGCTTCTTCACTTGTTGCGCGAGAAATTGCCAATTTAATTCAGAGAAAAAATGAGTTAAACGAACCTTGCGTTTTAGGTTTAGCTACAGGTTCTTCGCCAATTAAGGTTTACGAAGAATTGGTTAGAATGCATAAAGAAGAAGGTCTGAGTTTTGAAAACGTTGTGACTTTTAACTTAGATGAATATTATCCGATGGATAAAAATGATATTCAGAGTTACTATCATTTTATGCATGAGCATTTATTCAATCATGTCAATATTCTTCCGAAAAATATCAATATTCCAGATGGGCAGGTGAGTGCCGAGGAATTACAACAATATTGCATCGATTACGAGATGAAAATTATCTCTTATGGAGGTTTAGATTTTCAGCTTTTAGGAATTGGTAGAACAGGACACATCGGGTTTAATGAGCCAGGTTCTCACGTTAATTCGGGAACCAGAAGTATTACTTTGGATCATATCACGCGTGTCGATGCGGCTTCTTCTTTTTTAGGAATTGATAATGTTCCGAGAAAAGCCATTACAATGGGAATTGGAACCGTAAGAAATGCAAAAAGAATCGTTTTGCTAGGCTGGGGAATCAGTAAAGCAGGCATTATAAAAAAGACAATCGAAGGAGAAGTTTCTTCGCACGTTCCAGCTACGTATTTGCAAGAGCATAACAACACAACATTTGTTCTCGATACAGAAGCTTCGTCTGAATTGACACGAGTTAAAACGCCTTGGCTAGTAAAATCTTGTGTTTGGACAGATGAATTGAAATTAAAAGCGGTGGCTTGGTTAAGTGAGTTAACGAAGAAACCTTTCCTGAAACTGACGGATAAAGATTATAACGACAACGGAATGTCTAGTCTTTTGACAGAAGAAGGAACTGCATACGATTTGAACATTAAGATGTTTAATAAAATGCAGCAAACCATTACGGGTTGGCCGGGTGGAAAACCAAATGCTGACGATACGTACAGACCAGAACGTTCTACGCCAGAGAAGAAAAGAGTAATTATTTTCAGTCCGCATCCAGATGATGATGTGATTTCGATGGGAGGAACATTTGATCGTTTGGTAGAGCAAGGACACGAGGTTCATGTGGCATATCAAACTTCTGGAAATATCGCGGTTTCTAACGAAGAAGCTTTGAAGTTTGCAGAAATTTCGAAAGCGGTGAATCCAGATTCTAGGGTTTCTCAGGAAATAATTGATTTCCTTACAAACAGAACTGGAACAGAAATAGATTCGCCAGAAGTTAGAAAATTAAAAGGATTAATTAGAAGAAGCGAATCTTATGGAGCGACTCGTTACATTGGTTTGCCAGATTCTAACGTAAACTTTTTAGATCTTCCGTTTTACGAAACTGGAACAGTTAAAAAGAATAATCTTTCGGATGCAGATGTCGACATTATGTGTGATATTATTGAAAGAATAAAACCGCATCAAATTTATGCCGCTGGAGATTTAGCAGATCCGCACGGAACTCATAAAGTGTGTTTAGATAGTTTGTTTGAAGCTTTGAAAAGATTAAAACACAAAGATTTTATGAATGATTGTTGGGTTTGGCTGTACCGAGGCGCATGGCATGAATGGGAATCGTACCAAATTGACATGGCAGTTCCAATGAGTCCTGACCAAGTTTTAAAGAAACGACATGCTATTTTTTATCACCAGTCTCAAAAAGACGGAGTTATGTTTCAAGGTGATGATAGCAGAGAGTTTTGGGTTCGAGTTGAAGACAGAAATAGATTGACTGCAGAAAAATATCACAGCTTAGGTTTAGCAGATTATTCGGCTATCGAAGCTTTTAAAAGATATCACTTTTAGTGGTTTTGCAGCAATAAAGATAATAGACTATTTCATGGTTTATTTTGGTTAGTTACCTATAATTGAGAGAAAATGCGGTCGTGGTTGGCCGCATTTTCGTTTTTAATTGAGTTATGAATTTGATTTAGGTTCATGAAAAAACTAATAATTCATAACTTATAATTTATAATTTAAATAGAAGAATTTAAGATTTTCTGTTTTACTTCGTCGATATAAGATCTTCCGATAACGTAGCGAAGTCCTTCAATTTCAATGCTATTTCCTTCAACTGCATCAATTTTGTCAATCGCAATCGTGTATGATCTGTGGATTCTGATAAAATCTCTTTCTGGCAATAAACTCGTAAAATCTGATAAAGTGCTGTGAATGATAAACTTTCCAGAAGTTGTGCTGATTTTTAAATAATCTTTTAAGCTTTCAATAACTAGAATTTCGTTCAAGAAAATCTTTTTCATTTTTTTCTTGTCGATTTTAACGAAAATAAAAGGATTCTCTTTACTGTTTTCCTGCGGAACTTTGCTGGTGTTATTAAGGCGTTTGTTGATTTTATTTACCGCTTTCATCAATCTCGGAAACTCAATTGGTTTTACCAGATAATCTAAAACGTCAAGTTCGTAAGTTTCAATCGCAAACTGGTCGTATGCACTTGTGATAATAAGCAGAGGAGGATTTTCTAAACTTTTAATAAAATTAATACCGTCCAAAACAGGCATGTTGATGTCTAGAAAAATTACATCAATAGTATTGTTTTTCAAGAAATTTAATCCTTCAATAGAATTACTGAAGGTATTTATTAATTCTAAATCTTCAATCTGTTCAATATAATTTTTAATAACGTTTATTGCCAATGGCTCATCATCGATAATTAAACACTTTATTTTCATTTGTACTGTTATTTTTGGCCAGTGTGTGGTTTCTTGTAAGTATAGTTGTAGTTATATTTAAAAGTAGAGGCTAGGTGACTTTTATAACTAGTTTAACGACAAAAATATTCTTTTTATTTTTAAATGAAAGCTTATAGTCACTTTTATTATATCCTAATTCGAGTCTTTTTTTCACGTTTTCAATACCTATACCACTTGACTTGTTAAAATTATCTTTATGTACGGTAAATTCGGGCATTGGGTTTGAAATGGTGAAATATAAATAATCTCCCTTTACTTTAAATCGGATGTCAATTAGAACATTTCCAGTGTTTTTGTTCACGCCGTGCTTAAAAGCATTTTCGACGAAAGTCAAAAGCAAAACAGGAGAAATTTCTTTATCGTGAATATCTCCAGAAATTGACATGTCTACTTCTAGACGTTCTCCGTTTCTAATTCTTTCCAAATCCAGATAATTCTGAATGCACATAATTTCATTTTCGAGAGTCTGTTTTTTGCCTTTTGTTTCATAAAGCATGTAGCGCATCAATTCAGAAAGCTTTAAAACAATTTTTGGCGTTTTGCTTGATTTTTCTACAGAAAGCGAATAAATGTTATTTAAGGTATTAAAGAAAAAATGCGGAGAAATCTGCGACTTCAAAAACAGCAATTCGGTTTCTAATTGAGATTTTTCTAAGTCGGTAACACGTCTTTGTTCTTTCAAGAAGTCTAAAGTGACCTTAATTGCCGTAACGAAAGTCATTACATACAATTCGCCCATCATCATATCTATAGTATAGTTGAGTGTGAGCGTGTTAATAGTTTGCGGACCTTCCGGCCAAACGTCGTGTGTGATCAGTAAATAAGTCAGATTGAATTTTAAAACAACCATACCGAAAATTGCAGATAATACTGCTATTATATATAGGACGTATTTTTTACGGTAAACCAAATGCGGCATTAAAACCAAAATATTCAAATAGCACAAAGCCATGTGAATTGGGAATCCTAATAGTGTGGTTTTCAAGGAATAACCGTAATCGTTAAAATAGCTTCCCCAACGGAATGTATTGAATACAAAATACGTTAGCCAAAAGTAAACATGGTAGCGTACAGGTAAGCTGTAAGGTTTGCTTGAGTTAAAAATCATATTGTTAAATTAAAATGTCGTTTGTTACTATTTTTTGATGTTTAGAGCTGTTTAAATGTCGTCCGTCTAAAAATATTTTGGTAAAAGTTGAATTTATCTAAATTTAAAGTTAAATTAATATTGTTTTGATATGAGGAAAATTACTCTGCTTTCTCTGACGGTAATTTTTACTGCAAGTTGCAAAATAAATGTAGATAAAAATCAACATAAACAAAGTTTTGCAACAAATTATGTAGATCCTTTTATAGGTACAGGCGGGCACGGACATACATATCCGGGTGCGACCGTTCCGTTTGGGATGCTGCAAGTGAGTCCAGATAATGGAATTTCTAGCTGGGACTGGTGCTCAGGCTATCATTATTCTGACTCCATAGTTTCTGGATTTAGTCATTTACATTTAAGCGGGACAGGAATCGGTGATCTGGCAGATATTTTATTTATGCCGACAAACAAGAAGTTAGACTTAACCGCCAAAGCCGCATCACGCGATTTCCTACCGTATAAATCAAAATATAGTCATGTTAACGAAAAAGCAATACCGGGTTATTACCAAGTTTTTCTTGAAGATCCTAAAATCAATGTAGAATTAACTTCTACACAAAGAACCGCATACCATAAGTATACCTATAATAATAATGACAAACAATCTGTTGTTGTAGATTTAGGTTTTGCTATTAATTGGGACAAAGCAACAAAGACAGCCATTACAGTTGAAGATGAAAACACGATTAGCGGTTATCGTTTTAGTACTGGTTGGGCAAAAAATCAGAAAGTGTTTTTTGTAGCGAAATTTTCTAAACCAATTACAGAATCTATTATTACGGCTGATAAAAAAGTCGTTGCTGCGAAGAGTGCAGAAGGTGAAAATACTGCTCTTCAATTATTCTTCGATTCTAAAGACTCTAAAGAATTAGGTGTAAAAGTGGCACTTTCTTCTGTTAGTATCGCTAATGCGAAAGATAATCTGGATGCAGAAAATGCAACATTTGAAAAAGTAAAAACAACAGCTTCTTCAGATTGGAATAAAGTTTTAAGCAAAATTACAGTTGAAACTCCAGTTGATTCTTTAAAAACTATTTTCTACACCGCTTTATATCACGCTCAAGTTGCGCCTGTAACGTACAGCGACAAAAACGGACAATTTAGAACGGAAGACGATAAAATTGTTACTTCAAAAAATTATACAGCATATTCTACATTATCTCTTTGGGATACCTTTAGAGCTGAAAATCCGCTGCTTACTATTTTAGATCCGAATAGAGTTTCTGATATGGTTAACTCAATGTTAGCCTATTACGAAACTAAAAAAATACTTCCGGTTTGGACATTATATGCCAATGAAACCAATACAATGACAGGATATCATTCGATTCCAGTTATTGTTGATGCTTATTTAAAAGGCATTAAAGGTTTTGATGCTGAAAAAGCTTTTGAAGCAATGAAAGCAACGATGATGCAAGACGAACGCGGATTGAACTTCTACAAAAAATACGGATACATTCCTTATAATTTATTAGACGAGTCGGTTACGATTACTTTAGAATATGCTTATGATGATTGGTGTGTGGCTCAAATGGCGAAAGCTTTAGGAAAACAAGCTGATTATGAGTTTTTCTCTAAACGCGCAAAAGCTTACGAATATTTATTTGATTCGAAATCTGGTTTTATGAGAGGAAAATCAGAAGATGGAAAATCTTGGAATGAGCCTTTCGATCCAAAACACTCTAACCACAGAGAACATACCGATTATACAGAAGGAAATGCTTGGCAGCACAGCTGGTTTGTACCTCAAAATGTAGACAATTTCATTAAGCTTCATGGCGGAAATGACATTTTTACAAAACGTTTAGAACAATTATTTACAGAGAGTTCTGAGATTACAGGAAACAATGTTTCAGCAGATATTTCTGGTTTAATCGGACAATACGCTCACGGAAACGAGCCAAGTCACCACATTGCTTACATGTTTAATCATGCAGGTCAGCCTTGGAGAACGCAATATTGGGTTCGTCATATTTTGGACACGCAATACAATACAACAGCAAACGGTCTAAGCGGAAACGAAGATTGTGGACAAATGTCGGCTTGGTACGTATTCAGTTCAATGGGATTATACCCAATGAATCCAGCTTCTGGAGAGTACGAAATAGGAAGTCCGATTTTCGAAAAATCAATATTAAATCTTCCAAACGGAAAAACCTTTGTAATTGAAGCAGAGAATGTTTCAGAAAAGAATTTCTATATCCAATCGGTTACTTTAAACGGAAAAGCATTTAATAAAACAGCTATTTCTCACCAAGAAATGCTAAAAGGAGGCGTATTACATTTTGTAATGGGAGCGCAACCAAACAAAAACTGGGGACTGAACTAACTAACTCAAAATAAATAATTTAATGAATATAATAGACGTATCAATCATTTTAATCTATATCGTACTCTCGGTTGGTATAGGAATTTGGATTTCAAGAAAAGCATCAAAAGGACTAGATGATTATTTCCTTGGCGGAAAATCAATCAAATGGTATTTTTTAGGATTGAGCAATGGCTCAGGAATGTTTGATGTTTCAGGAACTTCCTGGATGATTGGAGTTTTATTTTTATATGGTGTAAAAAGTTTCATGTTTATGTGGCTTTGGCCAATTTGGAATCAGATTTTCGTCATGATGTTCCTCGCAGTCTGGATCAGAAGATCGAAAGTAATGACTGGTTCTGAATGGATTCTGACTCGTTTTGGAAGTGATAAAGCAGGGAAAGCTTCACATATTATTGTGGCAATTTTTGCAATCATTTCTACTATTGGTTTCATCGCATATTTCTTCGTTGGAATTGGAAAATTTGTAACCATTATTCTTCCTTGGGATTTGACAGTTCATATGAATGGCGGAGTTTTCTTAACTTCAGAACAGGCTTATGCTTTGTTAATCATTTTCTTAACTACAATTTATACGGTTAAAGGAGGAATGTTTTCTGTGGTTGCGACAGAAGTTGTACAATATATTATAATGATTGTTGCTGGAGTTTTAATCGCTGGTTATGCATTCATTAATTATACAGATATTCAAATCAATTCGGTTATTACACCAGAATGGAAAAATGTTTTCTTCGGATGGGAATTTGAAACGCAATGGAGCGATAAATTTGAAACTTTCAACAGATTAATTGACACGGAAGGTTATAAAATGTTTGGCGCTTTCATCGGAATGACACTTTTCAAAGGATTCTTTGCGAGTGTTGCAGGTCCAACTCCAAGTTACGATTTACAAAGAGTTCTTTCTACAAAATCGGTTAAAGAAGCAGCTTACATGAGTGGTTTCACGAACTTGATTTTATTCATTCCTAGATATTTACTAATTACAGGAATTGTAGTTATTGCTTTAGTAAATTTAGCTCCAGAATTAAATGCAAACGTAAATTTAACAGGCGCAGATTTAGAATTATTGATGCCAAAAGTGGTGAATCTTTACATCCCAGTTGGAATTAAAGGAATACTTTTAGCAGGTTTATTAGCGGCTTTCATGTCTGGATTCTCAGCTTTCGTAAATGCAGGTCCAGCGTATATTGTAAATGATATTTATAAAAAATATTTCAAACCAGTTGCTTCAAACAAACATTATATTAAAGTAAGTCAGATTTCTTCTTTCTTGGTGGTTGGTCTTGGAGTTTTCATGGGATTCTTTGCAGATTCTATCAACTCATTAACACTTTGGATTACAAGTGCTCTTTACGGTGGTTACGTTGCAGCCAACTTTTTAAAATGGATTTGGTGGCGTTTCAACGGATGGGGTTATTTCTGGGGAATGGTCGGCGGATTGATTGCAGCTTCTCTTCAATTCGTTTTAGATCAGAACAAAGCAAATTTAACAGCTGGAACTTTCTTGCATGATCTTTCTCAAGTGCCTTCAATTTACTTATTCCCATTAATTTTCGGAATGTCAATTTTAGGTTGTCTTTTAGGAACTTACTTAAGCAAGCCAACAGATATGGAAGTTTTAAAATCTTTCTATTCAAATGTAAGACCTTGGGGATTCTGGAATCCAGTTTATAAAGAATTAAAAGCAGAAGATCAGTCTTTCCAAAAAAATAATGATTTCTATTTGGATATGATGAATTGCGTTATCGGAATTATTTGGCAGTCAAGTATGATTTTGCTTCCGATCTATTTCATTATCAGAGATTATCCAAAAGCAGGAGTGGCATTAGTAGTTTTCTTAGTAACAACTACAGTATTGAAATTTACTTGGTTGGATAGAGTTAGGAAGATTGAAGAGTAAATTTAGACTAGAAAGATTTTAGAAGCAAGAAGAAAGATTTCTTGAATTGAGAATAAAATTAAACACATAGAAACATAGATTTTCTTTTGCTTGAAAAAGGAAATAGAAAGAAACTAGTTTCTAACACATAGCTTTGAACATAGCCCATAGTTTCAACTATGGGAACGCATAGGAAATAAGATTAGCCATAAAGCTATGTTATTTATTAAAAGTGAAATACCTTTTATGCGTTCCAAAAAACTATGTTTCTATGTGTTTAAAAACAAAAAAACAAACAAAAAAAACAAACAAAAAAACTAATTATAAAAAACAAACAAAATGAGTACTATTCCTTGGCAAGACAGACCCGAAAACAGTAAAGATGTAATGTGGAGATATTCTGAGAATCCAATTATCGACAGATATTCGATTCCTTCTTCAAACAGTATATTCAATAGTGCAGTTGTACCTTTTGGAGACGGATATGCTGGGGTTTTCAGATGTGATAACAAAGCAGTTCAAATGAATATTTTTGCTGGTTTCAGTAAAGATGGTATCAATTGGGACATCAACCACGAACCTATAGAGATGAAATCTGGTAATACAGAAATGATCGAATCTGCTTATAAATACGACCCTCGTGTGGTTTGGATTGAAGACCGTTACTGGATTACGTGGTGTAATGGTTACAACGGACCAACTATCGGAATTGGTTATACTTTCGATTTTAAAGAATTTTTCCAATGTGAAAATGCCTTTTTACCATTCAACAGAAACGGAGTTTTATTTCCACAAAAAATTAATGGTAAATACGCTATGTTAAGCCGTCCAAGTGATAACGGACATACACCTTTTGGAGATATCTGGATTAGCTATAGCCCAGACATGAAATATTGGGGAGAGCACAGATTGGTTATGAAACCATCTCCGTTTGAGCAAAGTGCTTGGCAATGTACAAAAGTTGGAGCAGGGCCAATCCCAATTTTAACTAACGAAGGATGGTTAATGATTTACCACGGAGTTATCAATACTTGCAACGGTTTCCGTTATGCAATGGGTTCAGCACTTTTAGATGTTGATTCACCGGATCAAGTAAAATACAGAACACAACCTTATTTATTAGGACCAGCTGAGACTTATGAAATGGTTGGAGACGTTCCAAACGTAGTTTTCCCTTGTGCTGCTTTACACGATACAGAAGAAGATAAATTAGCAGTTTATTACGGTGCGGCTGATACTCACGTAGCAATCGCTTTCGGAAAATTAAGTGAAGTAATTCAGTTTACAAAAGATAATAGTTTATAATATAAAGATGCATAGTAGAAGTAAATTATTGTCCCTAGCCGTTTTTTTTGTTGGTTTGATGGGTTATGCGCAATCTGAAAAGGAGGTCAGCCCTAAAAGTTATATTGCGTATAAAACTTCAAAAGAAATTGTTATTGACGGAGACGGAGCAGATAAAGCTTGGGAAAAAGCAGATTGGACAACACCTTTTGTCGACATAGAAGGCGTTGAAAAACCAAAATACAACACCCAAGTAAAAATGCTGTGGGACGATAATTACTACTATATCCTGGCAAAAATTGAAGAGCCTCACGTTTGGGCAAATTTAAAACAACGTGATACGATTATTTTTTATAATAATGATTTTGAGGTTTTTATTGATCCAGATAATGATACTCACAATTATTATGAATTGGAAATAAATGCGTTGAACACTGCTTGGGATTTATTCATCAATAAACCTTACAGAGAAAAAAACACGGTTTTAAACGATTGGAATATTGACGGATTAAAATCGGCTGTAAAGATCGATGGAACTTTAAATAATGCTTCAGATATTGATAAAGGCTGGACATTAGAAATTGCAATTCCGTGGTCGGTTTATAAAACATCATATTTCGATGATATTGTTCCGAAAGATAAATTTTGGAAAGTCAATTTCTCTAGAGTGAATTGGCAGCATGATATTGTTGACGGAAAATATGAACGTAAAAAAGATAAAGAAGGAAAATTTCTCCCAGAATACAATTGGGTTTGGTCGCCTATGGGAGTGATAAATATGCATGAGCCCGAAAAATGGGCTTATGTATACTTCTCATCCAAAGAAATAGGAGGACAGGATACTTTTACAATTCCGCAGGAAGAAAAGGTAAAATGGGAACTGTATACGTTGTACCGCGCTCAAAAAAAGATATTTCGAAAAAAATAAATCTTGGGCAAAATCACTGCAAAGTATCAGTAAAAAAAATATAGTGGTGGATGGAAAGACTTTAAAACCAGTTTTAGAAAATCATTCATCAGGATTTAATATCTTGGTAAAGAGTCCTTTTTCAAACAAAACCTTAATAATTAAAGAAGATGGTAAAATTATTACGAACGAGTAAATTACAGAACTTTTCAAAGATTGTAGTTCTTGCGCTTTCGCTGAGTTTATTCTCGTGCGGACAAAAAGACGCTAAAGCAGAAGAAAACGGAAAATTCGCTTTTGGTGTTTGGACAACTGCTGATGCTAAAAAATCGGATGCAGATTATTCGAAAGAATTCAAAAAATACAAAGACGGCGGTATTGACGAAGTTTTAATTAACACGCAAACCGATCCAAAACTATTAGCAAGATTAGTTCCGCTTGCAAAAAAAGAAGGACTAAAAGTTCACGCTTGGATTATGGCTATGAATCGCCCAAATGATTCAGTTGCTTTACAGCATCCAGATTGGTATCAAGTAAGCAAAGAAGGAAAATCTTGTTTTGATAACCGTCCGTATGTAGATTATTACCAATGGCTTTGCCCAACGAAAGAAGAATCTAGAAATCACGTTTTAGGTTTAGTTGAAGGTTTAGCAAAAGTTGAAGGAATTGAAAGTGTACATTTAGATTACATTCGTTTCCCAGATATTTTCTTGCCAATCAGTTTGTTGCCAAAATACAACTTAGTTCAAGATGTAGAATTGCCACAATTTGATTTCTGTTATTGCGATGCTTGCGTTAGCAAATTCGAAAAAGAACATCACAAAAATCCAAAACAAAGCCACAACACTTCAATTGATATGGAATGGAAAAATTTCAGATTGAATGCAGTAAAAGCGGTGGTTGATGATGCGTATAAAATTGCTCATAAACACAATAAAAAATTAACGGCAGCAGTATTTCCTTACCCAGAAATGGCAGATCACATGGTGCGTCAGCGTTGGGACAAATGGAATATTGACGAAGTATATCCAATGATTTATCATAGTTTTTATGATGAAGAAATTGACTGGGTTGGTTACGCAACAAAACAAGGCGTAGCAGATTTAGAAGGAAAACCAACGAAAGTAAACACAGGAATTTATATTCCAGGTTTAAAATCGGATGCAGAATTGAAGGAAGCAATTTTATTAGCTAAGAAAAATGGCGCAACTGGAGTTTCATTTTTTGACGGAAATGCTTTATCAGATAGTAATTTAAAGACGATTAAGGAGGTAAAATCAACGTTGTAGTAGATTTTACTGGGATTAAAAATTATTACTGATTAATTTAGCAACATAAGAACAGCTGTTTCTGAAAGTTGAATTAAAACCAAAAGACATGTCAAATAGAAGAGATTTTATCAAAAAAACAACTTTAGGCACATTAGCCATTAGTTCTGTTTTGGGCGTAAGCGGATTTGCAGCAAATCACGAAAACGAACCAGAAGTTGAATCTAAAGAAAAAAAACAGACTAAACCGATTATCATCTCGACATGGAATCACGGATTGCCTGCCAATAAAGAATCTTGGAAAAACCTAAAAGAAGGAAAATCTGCTTTAGACGCTATCGAAGCCGGAATGAAAATTCCTGAAGCTGATCCGACTGTTCGTAGCGTTGGTTACGGAGGATATCCGGATCGTGAAGGAAAAGTAACTCTTGATGCTTGTATCATGGATCACAATAGCAATTGCGGATCTGTTTGTTTCTTGCAAGGAATTAAACACCCAATTTCTGTTGCAAAAAGAGTATTGCAAAACACGCCTCACGTTATGTTAGCGGGACAAGGCGCATTACAATTTGCTTTATCAGAAGGATTTAAAGAAGAAAATCTGTTAACTCCAGAATCTGAAAAAGATTGGAAAAAATGGCTGGAAGATTCTAAATACAAACCAGTTATCAATATAGAAAATCACGATACCATAAGTATGCTAATGTTAGACCAAGATGGCAACCTTTCTGGCGGATGCACCACGAGCGGTGCTGCTTGGAAAATGCACGGACGCGTCGGTGACTCCCCAATAATCGGCGCGGGTCTTTTCTTGGATAACGAAGTAGGAGCGGCAGCTGCAACAGGTTTGGGTGAAGCTGTTATTAGAACTGCTGGAAGCGCAATGGTTGTTGAATTAATGCGTCAAGGAAAATCTCCTTACGATGCTTGTAAAGAAATTACAGAGCGTATTTACAACAAACATAAAAACCACAAAGACATGGAATACTTGCAAGTTGGTTTTATTGCTTTGAATAAAAACGGTGAATACGCAGGTTATAGCCTAAGATCAGGATTTAATTACGCAGTTTCTGATGATGCAAAAGGTCACAGAATGGAAGACGCGAAATTTAAAATGTCTTGGGATAATAAATAATTATAACGTTAGAACTTTGTCAAAGTTTTAAACGACAAAGATGACAAACTAAAACCAAAAAATTAAACACATAGAAACATAGATTTCATGTGTTTTTAAAAACAAAAAGAACTTAAGAAAAGAAACTAGTTTCTTCACACATAGCTATGTGAATTTATAAAAGTGAAACGCCTTTTTTAAGACTAAAAAAACTATGTTTCTATGTGTTTAAAAATTAACCACAAAGAGACAAACCAAAAAACAAAGAATGAAAAAATTACTATTCCTATTAACCCTAATCACTTCAGTTTTCTCTGCTAATGCGCAGAAAATTTACACGGAGAATGATATTCGTATTATTCCGAAACCGAGTCAGACTCTTATTAAAACAGGTGTTTTTGAATTTACAAAAGATACCAAGTTTGTCGTAAACGGTGATTTCCAAAAAGATGCTGCAAATGCTTTGGCTTCTAAATTTGAAGTTGCTGCAGGATGGAAACCAGAAACGACAACTAAAGCGCCAGTAAGTAATTATGTTCAGTTTAAAGTTGACCCGAACTTAAAAAATGAAGCTTACGTTTTAGATGTAAATCCGACCAATATTGTGATTTCTGCGAAAGGAAATGTAGGTTTTCTTTATGGTTTAGAAAGTGTTAGACAATTACTTCCTGAAGCTATTGAAAGTAAATTTGCTATTACTTCTGCAAAATGGGAGATTCCGAGTTTAACTATTAACGATGAACCTCGTTTTAAATGGAGAGGTTTAATGTTAGATTTATCTCGTCATTTCTTCGATAAAAATTATATTCTAGCTACAATTGATCGTTTGGCAATGCACAAAATGAACGTTTTGCATTTGCATTTAGTTGATGATCAAGGTTGGAGAATTGAAATAAAAAAATATCCAAAACTGACAGAAGTTGGTGCTTGGAGAGTAGATCAGGAAACTTTATCATGGAATGCAAGGCTTCCGGTAACAGCAGATCAAAAAGGAACTTACGGTGGTTTCTTTACGCAAGATGAATTAAGAGAAATTGTAAAATATGCTTCGACAAAAGGAATCGAAATTATTCCTGAAATCGAAATGCCAGCGCACGTAAGCAGTGCAATTGCAGCCTATCCAGAATTAGCATGTTTTGATCAAAAAATAGGTGTGCCGTCAGGCGGAGTATGGCCTTTGACTGATATTTATTGTGCAGGAAAAGAATCGACTTTTGAGTTTTTACAAAATGTAATTGATGAAGTAATTACAATTTTCCCTTCAAAATATATTCATATTGGTGGAGATGAAGCGACTAAAACCAACTGGGCAAAATGTCCGCATTGTCAAAAAAGAATCAAAGACGAGCATTTAAAAAGTGTTGACGAATTACAAAGTTATTTTGTAAAACGTATGGAAAAATATATCAACTCAAAAGGTAAAAAAGTTATCGGTTGGGATGAAATTTTAGAAGGAGGTTTAGCTCCAGATGCAACGGTAATGAGCTGGAGAGGTATGAAAGGCGGAATTGAAGCGGCAGATCAAGGTCATGATGTTATTATGACTCCAGAATCTCCTTGTTATTTCAACTTTTACCAAGGTCCTCAAAACGAAGAACCTTTAGCATTTGACGCTTACAATCCGTTAAGCGAAGTGTACAAATTTGACCCTGTAGTTTCTACAATGACGCCTCAGGAAGCTGCACATGTTTTGGGTGGGCAAGCCAATTTATGGGCAGAACATTTAGCATTACCAAAAGATTCTGAATACATGATTTTCCCAAGATTGGCGGCTTTATCAGAAACTTTATGGAGTCCGAAAGAAAAACGCAATTGGAATGATTTTACAACAAGATTATTTTCATTATTCAAACGTTATGATTATTTAGGAATCAATTATGCGAAAAGTGCTTATTTGGTAACGGCTTCTTCAACAGCAGATTTGGCTAATAAACAAATTAAAGTTGAATTGAAAAATGAATTTCCTAATCCAGACATTCGTTACGTTTTAGGAGATAAAAGCATCGATCACCATGCTGCAAAATATGTTGCTCCAATTGAAATCAAAGAAACTACTGTTTTAAAAGCTTCTTTATTTCAAGATGACAAACCAGTTGGAAAAACATATACAGATACTATAGTTTTCCATAAAGCATTTGCGAAAAAAGTGAAATACTTAACTCCTTTCAATCAGAGTTATAAAGGAGACGCTAATACTATGGTGAACACCATTCGCGGAAGCAAAAATTTCCATGACGGTCAATGGCAAGCTTGGTTGGTTAACGATATGGAATTGGTTATTGACTTAGAAAAAGTAGAAAGTATCGAACAAGTAAAAGTTGGAGCTTTAGAAAGCCAAGGAGCAGGAGTCAATTTCCCAATTCAAGTTAAAGTGTTGATTTCTACAGACGGAATTAAATACACTCAAGTAGGGAAAATTATGCGTCCTTATGCTGTAAATGCAGTTCCAGAATTGAAAGATTTTAAAATCAATTTCCAAAAACAAAATGCACGTTTTGTAAAAGTAATTGCAGGCAACTTAAAGAAAAGTCCAAAAGGAGAAAGCTCTTGGTTATTTGTCGATGAAATTTTAATTGATTAATTATTTAAAAAAATGAATAAGATATTATTTAAGCTCGGGATATTATTGATTTGTTTGATGCCGTTTTTTACTAAAGCACAAACAAAAGGATTTTCTATATCTAATGGAGAATTTCGTCAAGATGGGAAAGTTATAAAAATACATTCAGGAGAAATGCACTATGAGCGTATTCCTAAAGAGTATTGGAAACATAGATTGCAAATGCTTAAAGCCATGGGATTGAATACCGTGGCAACTTATGTATTTTGGAATTATCACGAAATAGAGCCTGGCGTATGGGATTTTAAAACAGGAAATAAAAATTTAGCAGAGTTTGTTCGTCTTGCTAAAAGCGAAGGATTATATGTAATTCTTAGACCAGGCCCGTATGCATGTGGCGAATGGGAATTTGGAGGATATCCTTGGTGGTTGCAAAATAATCCAGATTTAGTAATTCGTACCAATAACAAAGCATTTTTAGAAGCCTGTAAAACGTATCTGGAACATTTGTATGCAGAGGTAAAAGGACTTTTTGCTAACCAAGGAGGACCAATTATTATGGTTCAGGCTGAAAATGAATTCGGTTCTTATGTTTCTCAAAGAACAGATATCACTGCTGATGATCATAAAGCATACAAAACAGCAATTTACAATATGCTTAAACAAACTGGGTTTCCAGAGCCTTTTTTTACTTCTGATGGTACTTGGCTGTTTGAAGGCGGTAGTGTTGAAGGCGTGTTGCCAACTGCAAATGGAGAATCTAATATCGATAATTTAAAGAAGCAGGTAGATAAATTCCATAAAGGACAAGGGCCTTACATGGTAGCAGAGTTTTATTCTGGCTGGTTAGATCATTGGGCAGAACCATTCATTAAAATTGGATCTGAGGAGATTGCAAGTCAAACTAAAAAGTACCTTGAAGCAGGTGTTTCGTTTAATTATTATATGGTTCATGGCGGTACTAATTTCGGATTTACTTCTGGAGCAAATTATAATGAAGAAATGGATATTCAGCCTGATATTACAAGCTATGATTATGATGCTCCTATTAGCGAAGCAGGCTGGGCAACGCCAAAATATATGGCTATCCGTGAAATAATGCAAAAGTATTCTAAAACGAAATTAGCATCAATTCCAGAAAAAATAGCCGTTACAAAATATCCTAATCAGCTTATCAAATCTAATATGGATGTTTTAAGTTGGATAAAAAAAGAAAAACCAGTTGTAAATGACCAGCCCTTAACATTTGAAAAGTTAGGTCAAGGAAATGGGTATGTTTTGTATAGAAAAAGATTTACGCAGCCTATTTCTGGTAAATTAAAAATTGAAGGATTGAGAGACTTTGCTACAGTTTATGTAAACGGGGTTAAAGCGGGTGAGTTGAATAGAGTTTTCAAAAACTACGAATTGGATGTTACGATTCCTTTTAACGGTATGTTGGAAATCCTAGTTGAAAATATGGGACGTATTAATTATGGTGCCGAAATAGTACATAATACTAAAGGAATTATTTCTCCAGTATATTTAAATGAATTTGAAATTAGTGGTGGATGGGAAATGTATAAAATGCCGATGAATGAAGTTCCAGCTATTAAAAGTGAAACGGTAAAATCGGGACGACCAGTTTTATATGAAGCTACTGTTAACATAGATAAACCAGCTGATACTTTTCTTGATATGACAAATTGGGGAAAAGGAATTGTATTTGTAAATGGCCACAATCTTGGACGTTACTGGAAAGTAGGACCGCAGCAAACGCTTTATGTGCCAGGCTGTTGGTTGAAAGCTGGTGAGAATAAGTTTGTTGTATTGGAGCAGCTTAATGAAAGTAACAAAACAGAATTAACATTTACGGATCAGCCAATACTTGAAAAATTAAATTAAGATTACCTATTAAACTAAAAACAAAAAAATAAATAAAACCTAATAAATAGATTAAAGATGAAAAGAGGAATATTCATTATCGCCCTTTTATTTTCAGCTCAGATATTCGCTCAGGCGATTTATGAAGATGAAAGATACGTACCAGAAACAGATCCGTTAGTATTAAAAAACCTAGACGAATGGCAAGGCAAAAAATTTGGTTTGCTAATGCACTGGGGAACTTACAGCCAGTGGGGTATTGTAGAATCTTGGTCTATTTGTCCAGAAGATTACGGATGGTGTGAGCGTAAAAAAGGAAGTAATCCATCTAACTATAATGATTACATAAAAGATTATGAAGGATTAAGAAAAACATTTAATCCTGTAAAATTTGATCCTGAAAAATGGGCAAAAGCAGCTAAATATGCTGGAATGAAGTACATGGTTTTCACGACAAAACACCATGACGGATTTAATATGTATGATACTAAATATTCTGATTATAAAATTACGAGTAATGATGTTCCTTTTCATACAAATCCAAAAGCAGACGTTTTAAAAGAAATTTTCAACTCTTTTAGAGGAGAAGGTATTTCAACAGGAGCTTATTTCTCTAAACCAGACTGGCATAACGAAAACTACTGGGATCCATATTTTCCACCATTCGACAGAAACGTAAACTACGATCCGTCTTTATATCCAGAAAAATGGCAGAAATATGTTGATTTTACTCACAACCAAATCTTAGAAATCTTATCTAACTACGGAAAAGTAGACATTTTATGGTTAGATGGAGGATGGGTTAGAAAAAGAGACCAAGTTAACATCAAAGAAAACTACGACGAGAAGTTTACAGAAAACGAATCTAAAAACGGTTTCATCAAACACAGAGTAGTAGATCAAGATCCGAAAATGGACGAATTGGTTACAAAAGCTCGTGCTAAACAACCAGGATTAATCGTAGTAGATAGAGCAGTTCACGGTAAAAACCAAAACTACTTAACTCCAGAAGGACGCGTTCCTGCTAAAACTTTGCCTTACCCATGGGAATCTTGTATTCCAGCTGGCGGAGGATGGTCTTATTCTCCAGGAGCAACTTATATGACTGGAAGACAAGGAATTCATTTACTAATTGATATTGTAGCAAAAGGTGGAAACTTATTATTAAACGTTGCACCAAGTCCAGAAGGAGAATGGGATAAAGGAGCTTACGATTTATTACAAGCTTACGGAGATTGGATGAAAGTAAACAGCACAGCGATTTACAACACAAAACCAATCGAGCCTTACAAAGAAGAAAATATTTGTTTCACACAAAATAAAGCTGGAAATGTATTCGCATTTTATTTAGCTAAAGAAGGAGAAGATAAAATTCCTGCTGAAGTTACGGTAAAAGCAATCAGCCCTAAAAAAGGAACAAAAATTACAATGTTAGGTTCTAAAACTTCTTTAAAATGGACAAAAGAAGGAAACGGATTTAAAGTAGTTATTCCAGAAAGTTTAAGAAACAACCTTCCTGCAAAAGAAGCTTGGGCTTTAAAAATTGAAGCGATTAACAGATAAGAAAGAAACCTATGGTTTTAAATAATAAATATAAATTTAAGACAGCATGTATTTTATACATGCTGTTTTTTAGCATTAGTATTTTTGCGCAGGAGCCTGCCGATTTTGTCAATCCGCTTATTGGGACTTCCAATTATGGAGCGGCATTTCCAGGGCCAATTGCACCGCGCGGAATGGCAAGTATTAGTCCGTTTAATGTGTCTGGAGTAAAAAATACTCCGATGGAAAAAGATAGTCAATGGCTTTCTAATCCGTATGTGAATGAAAATACTTTTTTGACTGGATTTAGTCAAGTGAATTTAAGTGGCGTTGGATGTCCAGAATTAGGTGTTATTTTATTGATGCCAACGACTGGAGCAGTAGAAATCGATCATTTAAAATACGGTTCGACTTATTCTAATGAAGTTGCAAAAGCTGCTTATTACAGCGTAAACATCGACAAGTATAAGGTTAAAGGCGAATTCACGACTTCAAAACGAGTTGGGATTAGCAGATTCACTTTCCCGAAAGGGCAGTCTAATATTTTATTAAATCTTGGTTTAGGTTTAACAAATGAAGAAGGTGCAATGATAAAAGTAGTGTCACCGACAGAAATTGAAGGAATGCGTTCGGTTGGTTCGTTTTGTTACAACAGCCCAGAAGATGCTTACCCAGTTTATTTTGTGGCTCAATTTTCTAAACCAGCTGATAAATTCGGAGTTTGGAAAAAGCCTACGAAATACAACGGTGTTGAAGCGCAATGGATGGGTTACAACGGAAAAGCGAGAATGATGGATAATACCATTAAGACAGTTGTAGGCGATAGTATTGGAAGTTATTTTACGTATAAATTCGACAAACAAGAAACGGTTGAAGTGAAGATCGGAATTTCGTACGTAAGTATCGAAAATGCCCGTGAAAACTTAGCAAAAGAAGTGGGTAATAGATCTTTTGATGCAATTTATAAAGAAACCTACAACGAATGGAACGAAGAATTATCTAAAATTTTGGTTGAAGGCGGTTCAAAAGACGACAATACGATTTTCTACACGGCTTTGTACCACACTCTGATTCATCCAAATACTTTAAATGATATTAACGGAGACTATCCAGTAATCAAAAGAACTAAAATTCGTAAAACCGAAGGTACTCGTTATACCGTATTTTCATTATGGGATACGTATAGAAATGTACATCCGTTAATGTCTTTGGTTTATCCAAAACAGCAATCTGATATGGTAAAAAGTATGTTGGATATGTTTGATGAAAACGGCTGGTTACCAAAATGGGAATTGAATTCGACTGAAACGTTTACTATGGTTGGTGATCCTGCAAGTATTGTACTTACAGATACTTACATGAGGGGAGTTCGTGATTATGATGTTAATAAAGCGTATTATGCGATGTTGAAAGGTGCTGATAATATTGAAAATAATCCGCTTCGTCCAGGATTGAAAGATTATATCAAAAAAGGATATTTGACAACCGACAACAAAGGCCCAGTTTCGACGACTCAGGAATACAATATTTCAGATCATGCTATTTCGGTTATGGCTAACGAATTTGGGGATAAAGACAATGTAAAACGTTTTTATAATCGTTCGTTATCCTACAGAAAATTATTTGATAACAATCTGAATTTGCTTCGCCCAAGAACTGCAAACGGAGATTGGTACGAACCTTTTGATCCTACTTCTGGAGCTAATTTTGAAGAAAATATTGGTTTTATAGAAGGAAATGCTTATCAGTATAATTTTATGGTTCCGCATGACATTAAGGGATTAATGAAATTAATGGGCGGTGAAAAAGTTTTTTCAGCACAATTGCAGAAAATCTTCGATACCAAACAATTTGATATGGCAAATGAGCCAGACATCGCCAATCCGTATTTGTTCAATTATGTGAAAGGCGAAGAATATAAAGCGCAAGATCATGTGAAACGATTGGTTAGAGAGCATTTCAAAAATGAGCCAAAAGGATTGCCAGGAAATGATGATACAGGAACAATGTCAGCTTGGTTGGTGTATTCGATGATGGGAATTTACCCAATTTCTCCGGGAGACCCAATTTACACCATTACAGCGCCAATGTTTCATAGAATTACAATCAAATTAGATCCAACATATTATAAAAAAGAAAGCATTGTAATTGAAAGACAACTCAATAATGATGGAAAAATCAACTCGATTGAGCTAAACGGAAAATCACTTAATACTTTTTTTATTTCGCATAATGATTTTGTGAATGGAACAAAGCTTAAAGTGATCCAAAATTAAACACACACAACTATGTTACAATTAAGAATGAGGAAAACGGCCATTATTTTTGTAATGGCTGTTGGTTTTTTAAACCAGACCCACGCCCAGAAAAAGTATCTGTATCAAGATGCGAAAGCACCTGTTGAAGACAGAGTAAAAGACTTGTTAAGCCAGATGACGCTTGAAGAAAAAGTGCGTCAGATGGATATGTATAGAGGAGATTTTTTTAAAGATAAAGAAGATTTCGCTAAAGGAAAATCAGCTGAAAAAATTGGAAAATTAGGAATTGGAGCGATTCATGACCTTTATCCGCGTTCAGCGAAAATGATCAACGACCTTCAAACAAACGTAATTAAAGGAAACCGTTGGGGAATTCCTGCTCTGATTATGTGTGAAATGCTTCACGGATATTTAGACGAAGGAAGTACAACTTTCCCAATGAATATCGGACTTGGTGCAACTTGGGATACTTCTGTTTTAGATAAAGTTGGAAAAGTAATCGGTATGGAAGCTAGAGCTCATGGAGTTCATTTTGGTTTTGGACCAAACTTAGATTTAGGACGTGAACCAAGATGGGGAAGAGTTGCTGAAACTTTTGGTGAAGATGCTTTCTTAAATAGTGAAATTGGTTTAGCATTCATCAAAGGATTGCAAGGAGACGATTTAAAATCAGATCGTTCTATTATTGCTGAGCCAAAGCACTTCGCAGTTCACGGTATTCCACAAGCGGGAGGAAACTCTTCGCCGATTTTGGTTGGAGAGCGTTCTGCTAGAGAAGATCACTTGCCATCTTTCCAAAAAGCATTTACAAAAGGTGGTGCTTTAGGAACAATGTGTGCATATTCTGAGTTAGACGGAATTCCTTGTGCTGCAAATCATTGGTTATTGACTGATGTTTTGAGAAAAGAATGGGGTTTCAAAGGACTTGTAGTTTCAGATTTAGGAGCTATTAAATACATTCAAACAACTCATAAAGTTTCTGATTCTCCAAAAGAAAGTATTAGAGAAGCGGTTTCTGCGGGTGTTGATATGCAGTTTTACGATTTCTCTAACGAATTCTGGCAAAACACAATCATTGAATTAGTAAATGAAAAGAAATTGACAATGGAAAACATCGACCGTGCAGCGGGAGCAGTTTTACGTTTGAAATTCTTATTAGGATTATTTGAAAATCCGTACACAGATAAAAACTTGATTAAAGAGCGTTTTCATACAAAAGAAAACCAAGCAGTTGCTTTAGAAGCGGCTCATAAATCAATGGTTTTATTGAAAAATGAAAATAATATTTTACCATTAAGCAAAAATCTTAAAAACATTGCTGTTATCGGGCCAAACGCAAATGCTTCAAGACTTGGAGGTTACTCTCCTAAAAATAGTGTTGGAGTAACCGTTTTTGAAGGTGTTCAGCAAGTAATGGGAAAAACAGCGAATGTTGTTTATGAAGAAGGTGTGCCGCTTATTGTAAAAGGTCAAGCTATTCCATCTAAATATTTATTTATTGCAGACGGATCTCAAAACGGATTAAAAGGAGAATATTTCAATAACAGAAATTTAGAAGGAACTCCAGCTTTAACTCGTATTGACAATCAATTAGAATTTGATTGGCCTTGGGCTCCTGGAGATGGAGTAAATGTTGATGATTTCTCAATTCGTTGGACAGGTTATATTCAATCAGATAAATCATTTGATGGTTGGTTAGGTTTGAGTTCAGATGACGGAATCAGAATGTGGGTTGATGATCAATTGGTTATCGATAACTGGACAAAAGGAGCGACAAGTATTGTTACAACTCCTAAAAAAATTGAAGCAGGTAAAAAATATAAAGTTCGCATTGAAATGTGGGAAGGAGGCTGGGGAGCCAGAGCTCACTTGCGTTGGAATTTAGAAAAAGTTGACATGCAGCCAGCAATTGAAGCAGCTAAAAAAGCAGATGTTGCGATTGTAGTTTTAGGAGAATCAAACGAATTGGTTGAAGAAAACAGAGATGTTGCTGATTTGAATTTACACGGAATACAGCAAGAATTGATCGAAGCTATTCAGAAAACAGGAACTCCAGTAGTTTGTGTGTTGTTAAACGGTCGTCCGCTTTCTACAAATTGGATTGCAGATAACATTCCAGCAGTTTTAGAAGGATGGTTCCCAGGGGAATTTGGTGGTAGAGCTGTTGCCGATGTTTTATTTGGAGATTACAACCCAGGTGGAAGATTGCCAATTACAGTTCCGAAATCAGTAGGACAGCTACCTATATATTATAACCAAAAACCATCAGCGATTCATAAATACGTTAGCGAAAGCGAAAATCCGTTGTATACTTTCGGTTACGGATTGAGTTATACGAAGTTTGAGTATTCGAATTTAAAAATCAGTTCAAACGAAATTAAGCCAAATGGCGAAGTAAAAGTTTCAGTTGATGTGAAAAACATTGGAAATTTGGATGGAGATGAAGTTGTTCAATTATATGTAAATGATGTTTACAGTTCTGTAACGACTCCAGAGAAAACTTTAAGAGGTTTTAAGAGATTAAATGTTAAAAAAGGAGAAACTAAAAATGTAGAATTTACACTTACTAAAGACGAATTAGGTCTGTATAACAGACAGTTACAGTTTGTTGTGGAGCCAGGTGATTTCGAAGTAATGGTGGGTGGAAACTCGACAGATGTCCTAAAAACCAAATTCAAGGTTTCGAACTAAAAAGTGTTAAATACCGAATATTTTTAAACGATTTTTAGTTAAAAAAGTGAATACAATTAAAAAAGGCCAAAATCTATTAGATTAATAGATTTTGGCCTTTAAAATAAGGAAGAGTTGGATTACAAATGAAAACGTTTTCTTTCATTTTTATGGTAAACTTTCACCAACACCTTTGCAAAATTGTTATTTGTCGAAATTATGTATTGTTAACAAAAGGTATTCTTAAATTTAACATGTTATTAACTCTAAAAAAACAACTAATATGATTAAAAGCGTACTAAAATTACTGTTGGTCATATGCCTTTTTGGTTTCCAAAACCTAGAAGCGCAGACTACAGTAAAAGGAACGATAACAGATGCTCAAAGCGGAATTCCAATTCCTGGAGCAAATATTATTGTTAAAGGAACTAAAACAAGTGCTTCTACAGATTTTGATGGTAAGTACAGTATTAATGTTCCTAATCAATCAGCAGTTTTAGTTTTTACTTACGTAGGATCTTCTACTAAAGAAGTTGCTGTTGGAACACAAACTACAATTAACGTATCGTTAGGCCCAGATACGCAGCAGTTAGGAGAAGTAGTTGTTACAGCTCTTGGTATTAAAAGAGAGAAAAAAGCAATTACGTATTCTGCACAAAACGTTTCAGTAGACGAATTGTCTGAAGCTAGATCATTAAACGTTGCTAACTCACTTTCTGGTAAAGTTGCCGGTCTTAACTTCTCTACAACTTCTAATGGTGTTGGTTCTTCTTCTAGAATTACTTTAAGAGGTAACAGATCTCTTAACGGAAACAACCAGCCTCTTTATGTTGTAGATGGTGTGCCAATTAGTAATGGTACAACAAATACAAACCCTGATATTGATACTGGAGGAACGACACAGCCAGATGGTATCTCTAACATTAACCCAGAAGATATTGCTTCGATGACTGTTTTGAAAGGACCATCTGCAGCAGCTCTTTACGGATCTAGAGCATCAAATGGTGTAATCGTAATTACAACTAAATCTGGTAAATCTGGAAAAACTTCAGTTTCGTTATCATCTAACTTTATGGCTTCTTCTGCTTATAACTTGATGAATTTACAAAACGAATACGGACAAGGTACAAACGGAAATTATATTTCTAACTCAAGCTCAAGCTGGGGTGCGCCTTTAGACGGACGTCAGGTATCTGCTTGGCAGTTGGTTCGTAATCCAAATTATGCTGGACCAGCTACACAAAGCTATTCTCCACAGCCAAATAACGTTATTGATTTCTACAAAACTGGTTATAACTTAGCAAACACTTTAACAGTTACAGCTGGTAACGAAAAAGCGCAAGGTTATTTCTCTTATACTAACACACGTGCTGAAGGTATTGTTGGAGGAAACCAAATGGACAGACACAATCTTAACTTAAGATTGACAAGCAAAATCACTGATAAATTATCATTAGATGTAAAAACAAACTACATCGTTCAGGATATCGATAACTTATTGAGAACTGGTGAAGAATCTATCGGTACATCTGCTTACTTATTGCCTCGTAGTATTGCTTACAACGATTACAAAGATTTCGAATATTTTGATGCTGCAGGACAAAGACAAGTAAACTATTTCCTTGACGAAACTGGAGCTCCAGGTGGAAACCCATACTGGTCTGCTTTAAGAGATGATGCTCGTACAGATAAAAGAAATAGATTTATTGGTTTAGCTTCTCTTAAATATGAGCTTACAAAAACTTTAAGCTTACAAGGTAGAGCTGGTTTAGACCAAATGACAAACAGAAATGTAAGAAACAGATATGCAACTGCAGCTTTCAACAGCAACATGGGTTCATACAGTGAATCTTATGAGACAGTAAGCGAATTAAACATTGATGCTTTATTGTCTTACAATGAAAAATTCGGTGATTTCTCTATCGGTCTTAACGCTGGTACGAGTTCATTGCAACAAAACAGTTCATCTTTAGGATCTGGCGGTGTGTTAAGTAAAAGAAACTTCTTTGCATTATCAAACGTGCAAACAATTCAATCTACTTCTACAGCTTCAGAAAAAAGAATTAACTCTGTTTACGGATTTGGTCAAGTTGGTTTCAGAAACTATTTATTCTTAGATTTAACAGCTAGAAATGACTGGTCTTCTACTTTACCACAAGATTATTTCTACCCATCTTTCGGACTTTCTGCTGTTCTTTCTGATATGTTTACATTACCAGAAGTAATCAGTTTTGCAAAAGTAAGAGCTTCTTACGCACAAGTTGGTAACGATACAGATCCTTATCAAACACAACAAAGATTTTCATACATCGGAGGTAACGGTGGTATGTTATACGGACAAAACACAAAAGCAAATCCAAACTTGAAGCCTGAGATTTCTTCTTCTAATGAGTTTGGTGCTGATGTTAGATTTTTCAACAACCGTTTAGGTTTAGATTTCACATACTTTAAAACATTAACTAACAACCAAATTTTCTACATCAACACTCCTGAGCCTTCTGGATATTCTAGAGCAATCGTAAACGGTGGAGATATTGAAAATAAAGGTATTGAGTTCACGCTTACTGCAACTCCAATTCAAACAGAAAACTTTACTTGGGATATTACAGCGAACTACGCTTCTTATAAGTCAAAAGTAAAATCTATCTTTGAAGGACGTGATGAATTAGTAATTGGTGAAGGACGTTTAGTTAGAAGTAAAGTTGTTCAAGGTGGAGAATATGGTGATTTATACATCAAAGGTTTCCAAAGAAATGAAGCTGGACAAATTTTAGTAAACAGTGCAGGTATCCCATTAGCAACAAATGGTTTTGATGTTCGTGCTGGTAACTTTAACCCAGATTGGACTGCAGGTTTCAAAAAACAATTTCAAATACAAAGATTTCTCTTTAAGCTTCTTAGTTGATTTCAGAATCGGTGGTGAAGTTATTTCATACACTCAAGCTAGACAAGCTGGTTTAGGGGTAAGTGATATTACTTTAGCAGGAAGAAATGGTGGAATAGTTGTTGATGGTGTTGTAGATAACGGAAACGGAACTTACACTCAAAACACAGCAAGCATCAACGCTGAACAATACTGGACAGCAATCGGTCAAAGAACTCCAATTGCAGAGCCATTTGTTTATGATGCTACAAACATCAGATTAAGAGAACTTGTTTTTGGTTACTCAATGCCAAAACGTTTATTAGGTAACTCAGGATTTTCAAGCATCGATTTCTCATTAGTAGGTAGAAACTTGTTCTTCTTCTTAAACGAAGCTAAATACTTTGATCCAGAAGCTGGTGCAGGTACAGGAAACTTACAAGGGATTGAATCTTTCAACATTCCTTCAACGAGAGAATACGGAGTTAATGTTAAATTCGGATTTTAATTAAAAAAGAGACATCATGAAATATAGTTTTAAAATAAAAACACTAGGACTGGCGATAGCAATGCTGTCTACTTTCTCTAGCTGTACAAAGGATTTCGACGAAATAAACAAAGATCCTAATTCATTGACAGAAGATCAGTTAGATGCTACTTTAGCAGGTCCTGCATTTGCATCTGCACTATATGCAGGTATCCACAATGGTTCTTATTCATCTCCAGGTGTGGATGATCAAGGTACTTGGGGTATTGCAACAGGTATTTTATCTTCAACTTTTATCCACTACTTAAACTGTGGATATGGAACTGAAAGAAATGCTTTCGTTAATGGATACGAAGGTAGAGGATGGACAAGATTTTACACAGTTGCTGCTCCAGCTTTAACAAATGCTTTAAAAGCATCTGAAGGAAACGCAGAAGCTACTGCAGTTTTAAAAATCTGGAAAGTTTACATGTACAACCAAATGGTTGATGCTTATGGACCAATTCCTTACACTGAAGCTGGTAACGGAAAAGAAAAAGTTCCTTACGACAGTGTTGAGTCTATCTACGCAGATTTCTTTAAATTATTAGACGAAGCAAATGCAACATTAACTTCAACTTCTGCAACTTCGGTTGCTTCTCTTGCCCCAAATGATAGAGTTTATGCAGGAAATGTTGACAGATGGAGAGTCTTTGGAAACAGTTTAAGATTACGTTTAGCATTAAGAATTTCTGATAAAGAACCTGCAACAGCAAAAACTCAAGCAGAAGCTGCGGTAGCTGCTGGAGTTATGGAGACAAATGCTCAAAGCGCTTACTTTAAAGCTAGTAACATTACTCCAAACAATTTAAACATGATTGTAAACAGCTGGGGTTATGTAATGTCGGCTTCTATGGAAAGTATCTTAGTTGGTTACAACGATCCACGTTTAGAAAGATGGTTTGCACCAGTTGCTACAGGAGCATACAGAGGAAATCCAGTTGGAGGTTTAGAAGATCAATTTGGAGCTACAGAATTCTCGAAATTCAACAATAATGTTTTAGGAAATGGTCCTAATAACACACTTAGCGAAACTAAAAACATTGAAATCTTTATGGCTTCTGAAAACTACTTGAGTAGAGCAGAAGGAGCTTTAAATGGATGGAACATGGGTGCAGATGCTAAAACTTTGTATGAAACAGGTATTAGATTATCTCTTGCACAATGGGGAGTTACTGAACCAGCTGAAATTAACGCTTACCTTGCTGGAACAACATTGCCAACATTGCCAAACATTTTGACTTTGTTCCCAACTTTAGATTTACAAGATATTCCAGTTAAATTGCCAGTTGCTTGGTCTGCGTCTACTGCTGATCAAAGAACTCAAATTGCAGTTCAAAAATACTTAGCAATTTTCCCAGAATCTTGGGAAGCTTGGGCAGATTTACGTAGAAGTGATGCTAAAGTAATCTATCCAGTTTTAAATACTGATAACCCAGATGCTGGAGTTGGTAAATCTTTAATGAAAAGAATTATTTACACTACAAATGAGTACTCATCAAACAAAGCTGCTGTAGAAGATGGAGTTTCTAAATTAGGAGGTCCAGATTCAGGAGGTACAAGACTTTGGTGGGACACAAAATAATTAATTTGGTAAAGTAAAAGATCAATCGATTTGTTACTTGAGCGGAAGGAGAGGTAACTCTCCTTTTGTTTTATACAATTGTCACTGAATTTTTGCCCCAACTTGAATTCATTTACAAAATAACATCCCTCGGGTGAAATTGTACAAATTAATTATAACACATAGAGCATGGTTCTATTTATTAAAACTATGTTTCTATGTGTTTAATAATTTCAAACAAAGGGAAATAATATTAATTTTTATCAGAATAAAATGATTTTAAAAATGAAATATACTACAGCCGCATTACTAGTGGTTTTTCTTTTTTCGAATACAATAAAAGCCCAAAAAGCAGTAAATATAGAAAGCAGTTATATTACAGACCCGCCTGTTACAACAAACAGTCACGCATCGACTTTGGTTGAATACAAACCAAACGAGATTCTAGCAGCTTGGTTTGGCGGAAAATATGAAGGTGCAAAAGATGTCGGAATTTATATTTCGGCTTATAAAGACAAAAAATGGTCTTCGCCTAAAGAATTAATTCAGCCCTTAATTAAAAATGGGGACACACTTCCTTGTTGGAATCCGGTTTTGTTTAAAAGCAAAAGCGAGAATTTGTATTTGTTTTATAAAATTGGAAAAAATCCGAGAGAATGGTTTGGCGCTATGATTGTTTCGAAAGATAACGGAACAACCTGGGGAGAACCGAAATATCTTCCAGACGGAATTTTAGGTCCAATTCGAAACAAACCAATCGAAACTACTCCTGGCGTAATTTTATGCGGAAGCAGTACAGAAAGTGTAGGCACAGACGAATGGCGCGTGCATGTTGAAGAATATACGGAAGCAACAGATTCTTGGAAGAAAATAGCGGTAGAAAACAATCAGAATTTTGATGTAATTCAGCCTACATTTTTAATTCATAGCAAAAGTGATATTCAGATGTTGTCTCGAAGCAAACACAATAAAGTGGTTTCGAGCTGGTCGGGAGACAACGGAAAAAGTTGGATTAGAACTAATACTATAAATGTCATCAATTCGAATTCTGGTATTGATGCTTTAACAGTAAATAAGAATCTGTTTTTATTAGTAAATAATCCATTGCCAATCGGAAAAGACTGGTTCAACGGAAGAAATATTTTAGATGTAGAATATTCAAAAGATGGTCTAAAATGGACTAAATTATTCGATTTAGAAAAACAAGAAAAAGGAGAATTCAGTTATCCAGCCATAATTCAAACTACTGACAAAAAAATACATGTTTTATATACGTATGATCGAAAATATATTAAACATACTTCTTTTGAACTTAGCCTTTAATTTTCGACAACAATACTATGCAAACGTTAAAACACTTTTTTATAAGCATCTTATTCTTTAGCATTCAGTTGAATGCTCAAAATACCGACATGTCTAAGACTTTCTATAAACACGACAAATATCTTTCGTCAGATAAATTAGAAGGTCGTTTTCCTGGAACTAAAGGGAATAATGAAGCTGCAGCATATATTCAAAAGTATTTTAAAAAATATGGTTTAAAAGAATTTGGTAAATCTTACTATCAGCCATTTAAACTTTTTGTGAAAGAAGGAATCAATAAAATGAAATCAGATTCTGTTGCAACGCAGAATGTTGTAGGTTATATCGAAGGTTCAGATCCTAATTTGAAGAACGAATTCATTGTAATCGGGGCACATTACGATCACTGGGGTTGGGGAGGACAAGGTTCTGGAAGTAAAAAGAAAGAAGCTTTTGCCATTCATAACGGTGCAGATGATAATGCTTCTGGTGTATCAGCTTTGCTATGTATTCTAGAAGAAGTTTCAAAGATGAAAATTAAACCCAAAAGAAGCATCATTTTTATTTCGTTTAGCGGAGAAGAAGAAGGATTGTTGGGTTCTAAGTATTTCATTAATCATCTTCCAGTTCCAAAAGAAGCCGTTAAAGTTATGCTGAATATGGATATGGTCGGAAGATTAAATGATAAGAAAGAACTTTATATGGGTGGAGCAGGAACTTTTCCAAATGGAGTTGAATTAATGAAAAAACTCCAAGAAAACAGCGGATTAAATCCGATTGTATTTGCAGGAGATGTTGGAGGTTCTGATCATGTTTCTTTTTACAAAGAATCAATTTCTGCAGTTGGTTTTCATACAGGCGGGCATCCGCAATACCACACGCCAGATGATGACATTGAATTGATTAATTCAGAAGGAGGAGCTTTGGTTGCGAAGTATATTTTTAATGCCCTCACACAAATTGCCAATTATGAAGAAGCTTTGGTTTTCATTAAACAGAATTAAACCAAGCGTTATTCCATATAAATAAAATTAAGTCAACTAGTGAAATTAATGCCTGTTCAATTTCACCAAAAAAGTTAAGTTAATTAGTTTTTGTTTTGTTTGAAAAGGCGGTGTCTATTAGATGTTGTAGATGCCGTCTTTCATTTTAAAAGCCCACGAAGCCATGGCATCAATAACTGGCATTAAACCAGTTCCTGCATTACTTAATTTGTAAGTTACAAATGGCGGTACAACAGGTTTTGCTTCGCGAATAACCAATCCGTCAGCTTCTAATTGTTTTAAATGCTGGATAAGCATTTTTTCTGTCACAGCCGGAATTGCTCTTTTCAATTCGCTGTAGCGCTTATCTCCAGTCGATAAATGATATAAAATAATAGGTTTCCAATAGCCTCCAATTTTCTCCATAACAAAAGTTACAGGACATTTTTCCAACGCATACTGCTTGTTTTCCTGAATAGTAGATGATTCTTTAATTGCTGTCATAATACATACTTTAGGGTAAGTACTTGTATAAAAGTAAGTACAAAGATACCTTTGTCTTGTTAAATAAAAAAACATTTTAAGATGAAAATTATAATTACAGGTTCATTAGGAAACATAGGAAAGCCATTAACGGCACAATTAGTACAATCAGGTCACGATGTAACAGTTGTCAGTAGTAATGCGGATCGTAAAAACGCAATCGAAAATTTAGGAGCAAAAGCTGCAATCGGATCCGTTAGCGATGCTGATTTTCTTTCTAAAACTTTTGCAGATGCAGATGCTCTTTTTGCGATGACACCTCCAAACATGGGCGGAGTAAATATCATTAAAAATACTACCGATGCTGGTGACGCTTTCGCGAAAGCAATTCAAACGACTAACATTAAAAGAGTAGTAATGCTAAGCAGTATTGGAGCCGATTTGCCAACAGGAAACGGGCCAATTGCAGGTTTGTATAATATTGAGAAGATTTACGAGAAATTGGACACTTCTATCACGTTTTTAAGAGCAGGATATTTCTATTTTAATTTCTTCAATGATATTCCGATGATAAAAGGAGCGGGGATAATGGGAGCTAATTTTCCAGCATCAAACCGTATTCCGTTAGTGCATCCAGAAGATATTGCAGTAGCTGCGGCAGAAGAATTGCAGAAAACTCAGGAAGGAAAAAACATTCGTTATATCATTAGTGATGTAAAAACACCTTTAGAAATTGTAAAAGCTTTCGGAGCTGCAATTGACAAACCAGAACTTCCTTGGATTGAATTTACAGACGAGCAATATTTTGGAGGAATGACTCAAGCAGGAGTTCCAGAAGAAATGGCTGGTTTATACACAGAAATGGGAACAGGATTGAGAAACGAAACTATCGCTGCCGATTTCTTAAACCATGATGGAAAAGTTGATGGTAAAATCAAATTGGAAGATTTTGCTAAAGAATTTGCTTCAAAATTCTAATTCTAACGTGTTGATAATTATTTTAAACACATAGAAACATAGTTTTTGCGCGTCAGTAATATGTTGAAGGAAAAAATAAAGCACATAGTTACCTATGTGCTTTTAAACAAGTGAAACGCCTTTTTAAAGTTTGTAAAGCTATGTTTCTATGTGTTTAAATTGAACCCGATAGGATTTGATACAGTATATAAACAAACATTCCGCTTACTACGAATAGAAGCGGAATGTTCCAATTTTAAAAAAAAATCTCAAAATGAGAATTGTTCACAGACTGTTTTCACAGTCCGTATTTTTTAGAATACCCCAATGTAGTGGTTTCCTGGTTTGTTTACCAATTTAGCACCTTTAGTAACTTTTCCAGAAGGAATATCAATTACATAAATGTTACCATCTTTTCCAACTGGAGTAACAGCAATGTAGAAGTTGTTTCCATCAACAACAAAACCTTGGTATTGACCGAAATCTAAGTCCGCATCATAATCGATACCTTCAACTTTTGTTGCTGTTCTTGCGTTTAAATCAAGTCTTGCTAAGAAACCTTGTTCTGTACCTTCAAAAGTGTAAACAGCATAAGCGATTCCATTTCCAGCATATCTCCAAGCATCAATATAACTTCCTTTAACTCCTAAAGCAGTATCTAAACTAAATACATAATTATCATCATATTGGTTACTTTGATTGATTTTCAAAATATAAGAACCTTTTTCAGTATCTCTTTGTGTAGCTTGGTAAATATTTCCATCAGTAGCCACAAAACTGTTAAAACTTCTGTATCCGCTAGTATCTCCAAAACCAACTTTTGAAGTAATTACAACTGGATTTTCTAAAGAAGGATAATCAACAACAACAGATTTAGAACCTAAACGTGTAAATGAACTTTCGTTTTCTTTTGGGTTAGTTATATCTGTTTTACGCATCCATGTTCCAATAATTAACTTGTTTCCTGCTTTGTTTAATGTTGGAGCATCTAGACGGTAAATATGGTGTCCTTGTGCTTCTTCTTCAGCAGTTAGTGGAATATCGTATTGTTTGTAAGCAGAAATTAAAGTATTCTGCATATCTAAAGATAATACAGTAGCTTTTCCTCTTGTGTTTTTGTATGTTTTGTCTTCGTTTGTATTGACAATTGGAGCAGCAACATTTACAGCAACACCAGTTTTATCACCATCAAAAAGTTTTACCCATCTTGGAGAAGTACCAGCATATTGCGAAATATTAACTTTTGCCTGAGATTCTGCAAAATTACTTCCACCGTTTACTTTGTACGTCATGAATTCACCTCCATTAGCACCTGTATAAGTGATATTGAAAAGAGTGCTTCCGTCTACAGAAGATTGCAAACGAGCTGTTCTACTAGATTGTACAGGAGAACCATTATCGTAAACGTTTACAGAAAAATTAGGGTCAATAGCATTTTCTTTGCTGATAGAGAAAACTTTTGTACCGCCATTTCCATCACCTGGATTTGTCTGCATAACTGCTCCTGCTACTGTAATCCAACGACCGTCTGTTACTGGGTTAACAGGCTCTGAATTTTTATTATCGTCGCTGCTGCAAGCCGTAGTCAATGCAAGTGCACCAACAAGTAGGCTAGATGTAAATAATTTAAATGTGTTTTTTTTCATTTTTATAGCATTTAAAAATTAGTTATTTATTGAATGATTAAAATTTATTTAAGGTATAGTTGAGTTTTAGATAAAAGGCTCTTCCTGGTTTTTGTGCCGCAAAATTGTCGTAAACCTGTTCGTCAAAAACATTTCGGGCATCAAAACTTACTGTAAATTGTTTGTTCGGAAAAACATAGCTTAAACCTAAATCTTGAGGAAATTGTGCTGTAGTTTTATCAGTTTCTAACCACGAAGTATAAAACGGTGCTACATAACCACAGTAGTAATACAGATTAAGCTCTGATTTGCTTTGAATTACATTTCTAAAGTTGTACTGAAGATTGGCATTTAAATTAAAGAAAGGTTCGTTCGGAAGCTGCTTGTTATAATTTGGTAGAATATTTCCGTTTTTATCGTATTTATCTTTAAACAGCGCATTGAATTTGGAAAGATTCATCCCAGCAAAAAAGCGATTATTATAAGAATATTGGAAAGAAGTTTCAAAACCAACAGATTGTGCTTTTCCTAAATTCACAAAAGGAGAAGCTTGAATAGCCTCATTTACACGATCACTAATTTGGCGAACAATTTTATCTTCCGTATTTCTCCAAAAAGCATTTCCTGAAACCGTAAGTTTGTGATTATTCATTTCGTACGGACCAAAACGCAAACCTGCATTGAAGTTATTGCTCTGTTCTGGTTTCAATCCAGAATTACTAATGATATTTTCTCCAGGATTACCAAATATTTCATTTTCTGAAGGAAGTCTAATTGCTTTTTCAGCAGAAGCCATAGCCATTACTTTTGGTAGAATAGAGTAAGAAGCGGCAATTCCGTAACCATTATAATTTGTTCTTTTAGAAGTAACAACTTCTCTTACCACACTTTGGCCATTTTCAGTTACAACTTGCGGATCTCTCTGTTCATTTTTCAAGTTATAATTTTTGAAAAAAAGATTCGCTCTCAGTCGAGATTCAAATGCTGTCATTTCGTATGCGAATGAAGAAACCGTTTTGGCTAAATCTCTAGTAACGATGAAATTGCGGGTGATTTCTGGTTGCATTTCATCAAGATCATTTCTGTCAAGAATGTAAGTCATAACATTGACAAGCACTTTATGATTTTCGGTAATCGAATAACTTAAACCCGCTCGAGTATTAAAAATATTCGATTTCATATGATTGATAGTTGGTGCGCCCTGTTGTGCTCCAGTATTCGTTAAAATAGGCTGACCGTAAAGACCAAGTGCTTTTTCGCCATTCCAATTGTAATTCCATTTTACAGTATCGTTGATTACGTCATTTCTATGGCTGTAAACAGAAATAAGAGAGAAATCAAGGTTCTTAATTAAAAAGTCCTTTTTGTTGTAAGTCACACTAAAAACATTCGCAGCAGATTCGCTAAAACGTCCTTTATAAGGTTTAGTCATGTATTGTCCGTGCTGAATCTGATTGTAATCTTGCGAACCATTGTAACTGATAAGAAGATTGTCGGCCCAATCTACGTTGGTAAAACCAGCTTCTAATCTTCCTCCAAAAGATCGGTACATACTTTCAAATCGCTTAGCGCGAATGTATTCGTAACGTCCGTTTGGTGCGATATTGTAAACCCATTTTCCCCAAACTTCATAATCATTATCTGAGTAATTCTGAAAAGCATTTGCCTTTACTGTGAATCCATTTTTATCTCTAAAAGAAGCATTAACATTAGATTGTACTGTATTGAATGAACCATAAGAAACAGAAGCGTTTAAACTGTTTTTAGCACCTTTTTTCAGAACAACATTAATGGCACCTCCAAGTGAATCATCAGCTAAATAAGCAGGAACTACTCCTTTAAAAACTTCAATTCTTTCAATTAAAGCTGGCGGAATGCTATTCAAACTAAAAGAAGCGCCATAAGTTTGAATTGGAACACCATCGATAAAAATTCGAATCGCATTTCCAGACATTCCATTGATGTTGTAAGTTACAGCAGAACCTAAACCTCCATTTTGTCTGATTCTAACACCGCCAGAACGGTCTAATAAATCATTGGTTTGCAAGTTTCTTTTTGCAGCTTCTTGCGTTTCAATCACATTAACTGCAAAACCTTTTTCTATAATGTCTTTTTTGAAGGTTCTTTTCTCGATTTTCACTTCTTTAAGCGCCTTCGGATCTGTTATTTTTTCTAATGCAATATTGATCTGATGCAACGGACGATTAACAGAGATATTTACTGTTTTTGGTTTAGCCTCCATAGAAGAAATTTCCAAGTTGTAGCTTCCGTAAGCCAAACCTTTTATTTCAAATTGGCCATCATTATCGACTACAACATATTTCTTTGTTCCTGAAATTTGAACCGATGCTCCAAAAGCAGTTTCGTTATTTGTAAAATAGACTTTTCCTGTAATTTTTCCAGTCTGCGACCAAGCTGAAATGGTAAATAAAAATAGTAGTAAAGTTGTTCTCATATTGAGTCTGCGTGTAAAAGTGCTGCAAACTTATACGATAATTTAAATTTAATCTAAATAAAGCAATTAGAAGATTATTAGAATTGCAATGAAGGTTCTAATGTTATTTTAATGTAAATTATGAATTTGTGTTTTACTTTTTGCTCTTTTTGTCCGCCTGAGCGTTCCGAAGCTTCGGGAGAAGGATATGCGCAAAGTATTTTATTGCCAATGAATATGGAATAATCTCGCAATCCCGATAGGAATCAGGAGCAAGGTGATAAAGCTTATTTTGAGTTGCCTCCAGCTTTAGCTGAAGCATTTACAATATTAAACATAGCCCAAGGTTTCAACCTTGGGAACGCAAAGGAATTATTGCTGTGTTGTCCAAAAAATGTCTCCCAAGGTTTAAATATTGGGCTATGTGTTGAAAATTGAAGTTTTTTTAGATAAAAGCTCTGGGTATTAGTAGCTCATTCAAAAAGACAAAAAGAACACAAAGTAAAACTCATAGCTCATAACTCATAGCTCATAACTTATAACTCATAATTTATAAGCAAAGTTCTGAGACTTAACAATTTTTCCTTTATCAGTAATCATTACACAACTGTAATCAGGAAATTTTTGAAGTAAAAGCAAGCCTTCTTTCTGGCCTAAAACCATCATAGAAGTACTTAATCCGTTGGCGGTTTCAGCGTTCGGACCAAAGACGGTTACACTGCATAAACCAGTTGCAGGATAGCCAGTTGCAGGATTTATAATATGCGAATAACGCTTTCCATTAAAAACAACAAACTTTTCATAACTGCCAGAAGTAGTAACAGCGCCTTCTTTTAGCGGAACAGCAGCCAAAATCTTTTCAGGCATAAACGGATTTGTAATCCCGATTTTCCAATCTTTTCCGTTGGGTTGTTTTCCCCAAGTGCTCATGTCTCCAGAACCATTTATAATTCCGGCTTGAACACCTTTTGCAATCATCATGGCACGGCATTTATCGGTTGCATAACCTTCGCCTAAAGCGCCAAAACCAATTTTCATTCCTTTTAATTTCAAGAAAATAGTCGATGCTGTGCTGTCTAGAATAATGTTTTTATAACCAACTTTCTCCACCGATTTTTTTATGGCTTCCGCCGAAGGCATTACGGTCATCGAACCGTCAAATTTCCAAATACGATCTAAAGCTGCAAAACTAACGTCAAAGCCGCCATTCGTAATTTCAGAAAGTTTAATCGCTCTTTGTGCCAATTCGAAAACTTCTCGATCTACTTTTATGGGTTTTATTCCAGCATTCTGATTGACTTCAGAAACTTGAGAATCTGGTTTCCAATCGGAGATTAAGTTTTCAATTCGGGTGATTTCTCCAATTACAATATCAATATTTTGTTCTGCCGAAAGCGAATCTTTATCTACAATGCTAATATCAAAACGTCCGCCCATAAGCAAAGTCGTTCTTTTTCTTAATATTTGCGAATGCACTGATAAACAGCAAGTAATTGCGAAAAGGAATAAAATTTTACGATAGCAAGACTTGATTGACATATTGTTTTTTAATAACAGTCCGTTAAAAATTGTTTATTGGCTTTGTATTCTTCGAGTGTTTTTAATCCTTTTGAAAGACATAATTCACTTAAAATAGCTTCGACATCTTTCTGCATCGCAAGCGAACCGCAAATCATAACAACACCGCCTTTTTTAAATAAATTTGTAAAGAAAGAAGAATCTCTTTTAATCAAATCCATCACATAAATATGTTCCGCTTCACGCGAAAGTGCTACATGAAAATTATCCAGATATTCTTTTTGCATCATTACGGCAGCAAACTTTTTATAAGCCATCAAAGTTGGCGTTTCCATTCTAAATCCGCTATAGAGATGAAGTTCTTGTTTAGCTTTGTTTTGTTCAATCATTCCTAAGAAAGGAGCAATTCCTGTTCCGTTAGAAATAAAAGCCACTTTTTCCGCTTTTTTTGGAAGATGAAAAGCAGGATTTTTTACAATTTGAGCTTTTATGACATTTCCAGGTTCTAAAGCATTCAAAAAGCCAGAACCCAATCCGTTTGGATGAAGTTTTACAACTAGCTGAATATTTCCAGAATGATTTCCGATCGAGTAGAGGCGTTCTCTAGAATCGTTTGCAGGGTAAATGGCCAATAAATCGCCCGAACTAAATTTAGCTCTTGAATTGGCTCTTAAAGTCAAAATAAAAGTATGCTCGGTTTCAGAAATTGGCGTTTTATCCAAAACCATTAATTTTTGCAAACCTTTAGGAACATGATTGTATAATGACGGAGTTGTAGCCAATGGAATTCCCGTTTTCTCACTCCATAATTTTACCCATTCCACAAACTCAACAGCCGATTTATCATTTACAGTCTGTAAATTTAAATAACGGTCTGCCCATTTTTGTTTTCCTAAAAGCTGATCAATTTCAATGGCAAATTGGCAAAAATCTGGATACGATTTAGAACCAAAACCAACCACAGAGAATTTAATATTCTGGTTTTGATTTTGTCTTTCTAATAAAGTTTTAAATTGCGTTCCGTTAGAAGGCGCGTCTCCCAAACCATGAGTTGACGTAAAAACAATAATATGCTCTGCTTTCGGATAAGCAGCATATTTATTTAATTCGCTAACAAAAACTTTTTGTCCGTGATTAATTAATTGTTTCTGAATTGAATTAGCAAATCGGAACGAACTTCCATTTTCTGAACCAACCAAAAGAATAAAAGTACTTTCGCTAGCTTTAAATTTATTTTTAATTCGGCTTGATCTTCTTTTTAAAGTAATCGCGAAACCAGAATAAATAAAGAATAAAATATTGATGCAGGCAATTGCTAAAATAACCGCCCAGATTCCGTTGATTCTTCCTGTATGAATATCCAAGCTTAATGCCGCAAATTGAGTTCTCATTGGCGAAAGCTTTTCAGAAATTACAGCTCCTGTAACCTGATTGACTTCAACTTCACGGTCTTTCAATTCGATGATGTAATATTCCTCTGGATCATCCGTAAAAGGAAATTCGATTTTTTTTACATCAGATAATAAAGTAGTATTGAAAATTGAAGTTGTCTGTGCTTTCTCTGAAAGTTCTGTTTTTACAGGTTTTGCTTTTTCTTCGCCCATAAAAAAGTTGAATCTTTCTAGCGATAAATAAGTTCCTGTAAGCGAAATAATCAAAATTGGAATTAAAGCCAATCGTCCTAAAAGCACATGGTAATATTGTGCAAAGTATTCTTTGATTATTTTAGAAAAGAAATTTCGGATGCCGCGCTGTCTTTTTAAAACCAGCACGAAACCCGAAATTGATATTAATAACAAACAAAAAGAAATAACACCCACAAAAAAGCGTCCTGTTTCATGAAGAAACAGCGAACGGTGCAAACTCGTAACCCAATTGATGAATTCGCTTTTCTTCGCAGGAGTTCCTAATGCTTTTCCAGTTTTTGGATTAATGTATGCTTTAACGTCATTTCCGTCAGCATCAATAGCTTGAAGCGTTACAAACTGATTGTAATCTACACTCAATTCTGTAATTTCTGAATACTCTTTCTTTAAAATTGGCAGGGTTTCGCCTAAAGTTATTTTATTAAAATCCTCTGCTTTGTACGGAAGTGTTTTTTCCTGAACTGCATCGACTGCCAGAATGATTCCTGTTACCGAAGCCAAAAGCAAAAAAATAGAAGAAAATAAGGCCAAAGCCAAGTGTGCGTAACGCCAAAAAGAAAGAGTCATTGAGTGTATTCTAGAAATGTAATCGTATTATATTTTGCTTAATCTTACGTATTTGATGTAACCTTTACCATCTGTTTTTTCTGCAAGACCTTCAGTTGTAAGCGGAATTTCAAGATCGCTTACATAATATTTCTGATCTTCTACAGCAGACTCAAAACGCAATTTGTAACCTTTATTAATTTTAGAATTTTCGATTTCGATAGTAGTTACACTACGATCACCGCCCGTTACAGAAGCTCCAGTTTTTGCACTAATATCTTCTGATTTTGCAGTGTGAAATTTATTCCATTCTTTTAAAGACTTGTACCATTTTTTATCATCGCCCATTACATAAAGCGTTTTTTCGTATTCGTTAGCCGAATTCACTAAAGAAACAACGATGTAAGCACCTTCTCCCATATAGTTATTCATTTGAAGCATAATCTTGTATTTGCTTGATTGCGCTTGAGATTGGAAAGAAACTAAGAAGATAAAAGCGCTTGTAAGAGCAATTTTTAATATTGATTTCATAAATTTATTTGTATTGATTGGTAATTTAAATGCTAAAATTCAAATTCCAAATCCCAAAAATAGAGTTTGGAATTTGGAATTTCAAATATTGATTATTAATTAATTGTTTATTTTAAGAATTCAACAGAAACGTTGTTTTTAGTTAGAAGTTCATTTTCTTTCGCTAAAGCGTAAGCCGTTTCGTCAAATTCTGTACTGATGTCTTTTTTAGCTCCAGCAGAAACTAAATATTTTAAAATAGCATCATCTTTAGAAGTCATTGCTGCTCTGTGCAAAGCCGTTAAACCATCTTTATTTTTAATGTTGATGTCTACTTTTAGATCCGTGATTTTTTTAAGAAGAGAAACGTCATTTTTAGTAATCGCTAAATGATACAAAGTGTTTCCGTCTTTTTGAGGAGTTGCAAGGTTTAATCCTTTGTCTTGAAGTAATTTTGCTTTAGCATCAAAAGGATCTGTAGCCACTTTTTCTCTTCCTGCAGGACGATAAGATTGTACTAGATAAACACCCAAATTATTTCCATCTTTATCTTTTACGTTTACATCTGCACCTTTAGTTAAAAGTAAATTTACAGCTTCTGGAGATCCGTTTCTAACAGCAAAAGTCAAAGCAGATTCTCCTTTTAAATTTTGAGCATTTATGTTTTTTACAGAAGGAAGAAACAATTCTAAAACAGCAGTTTCTCTAGCTCCGGCTGCTACCATAACTGGCGTATTTCCTTCTTTATCAGCTTTGTTGGCATCAACACCTTTTCCTAAGAAATATTTAATGATTTCTGTCTGATTTGGTTTATTAGCCAAAAAGTGAAATACATTTTGTCCCGCTTTGTTTTGAGCAGTAGCTTTAATTTTCACTTCTTCAACCAAATATTTATAAGTTTCTAAAGTATTGGTTTCTCTACGGCTTCCTTGTGCAGCAAATAAAAGTGCATTATCTGTAGGCTTAATTCCTTTTTCTAAAAGTTTTTTCAAAAGAGCAATATTTCCAGATCTTGCAGCATATGTAAAAGCAGTATTTCCGTCGTTGTCAACATCTTTTAAAGACATTCCTTTAGTAGAAAAATATTCTACAGCTTTTAAATCTTTATCAGAAGCAATTGCTAAAAGTAAAAGGTTAGCACCATTCGCATATTTCTTTGTCGGATTAAGTCCAGCTTTGAAAAAAGCATCATACATCGCTGGAGCTGATTGACCGTTTGAAGCAGCGAAATCAGCAGGAGCTGTTCCGTGGCTGTCTTCAAAATTTACATCAGAACCTTTACCAATTAAATATTGTACTAATTCTGTATTTCCTCTATAGGCAGCCCAGTGCAAATAAATACGATTATCGTGAGTTAATTTTGTGATTGAATTTCCAGGTTGCTCAACTAAAAATTTGATTGTTGCAAAAGGAGCGTCATTATTAATAGCTAAAGTTGTAACATCAAATGCGTTTGCATTAGCTTCAGCTGGATTATTTCCTTTCGAGATTTCAGCCTGAACCGTTTCAACAGTTGGAGAAGTTTTCCAGAAAGCAGCATCTAGCAATGCGTTTTTTTGCTGAGCATTTACAAATAAAGTCGCAGCAAATGCAAAAGAAACGAAAAGATTCTTTTTCATATTTCGATAATTTATGGTTATTGAATTGTACAAGATTAAATTTATTTTTTGGGAATATTTTATTCTATTTAGAATAAATAAAAATAAAGACAAATGTAAAAATTAATATTCTTAAACCAAGAATAATTTGCTGTAAAAAGGGATTTTGACGGTATTTTGTGAAAAATTAAGAATCCCTTAAGCCAATTTTAATTTTGTTTTAATTCGATCTCTTTTTCAAAGCAGAAAAAAGATTTTAGAATGTTTTTTCTCTTTTATAGATCTAATAAGAGTAAAAGCTGGAAAATGTTGCAACGCTTCGTTTCTGAAGCGCTGATTTTACTAAGATTCCTTGATTTTTTAGTAATTTTTAAAATGTAAATATTTGAAGTGTAATTGGTTATGAGTTTTAAACAAATGTTAATTATTTAGAATTATTAAAAATAACTAACGTTTTTTTGCTTTGAAATTCGTTTTAAAATTTCTCTTTTTTGAAAATGACTGTTGATAACTGTTTTCGTTTTCGACCCAGAAAGACCCTTTTTTTCATGTTGATAACTTGAGATTAATTTTAGTGAAACTGCTAGTTCATTGTAAATTACATCGTATTATTTTCATGTTGATAAAATTTGCCAAATCACGTTTTTTCGAGGTTTGAAAACTGTTGATAATTGGGCAGATTTTTAACATCAAAAAGTCGACAAAAGAAGAACTGTGGGTTAAATTTGTATTAATAGAAATCACGCTAACACCTCCCCAAAACAAGCGCTCGGATTTTTATTTCAAAATAGTCACTTAAAACTCTATATATATGTCAATTTTTGATAAAAGAATCAATTATAAACCTTTTGAATATCCTGAGGTTCTGCAATTTACCGAAGCTATTAATAAAGCTTATTGGGTACACACTGAAGTAGATTTTACTGCCGATACGCAAGACTTTCATGCGCATTTGGACTTGGCAGAAAAGACAGCAATTAAAAATAGTTTATTGGCAATTGCGCAGATTGAGGTAGCTGTAAAAAGTTTTTGGGGTAACATATATGAACATTTTCCAAAACCAGAATTCAACGGGTTGGGAACTACTTTTGCGGAATGTGAATTTAGACATTCTGAAGCGTATTCTCGTTTGTTGGAAGTTTTAGGATATAATGATGAATTTGAAAGATTATTAGACGTTCCTGTGATTCGCAGACGTGTAGATTATCTTTCGAATGTATTGAAAGACACAAAATCTCAGGACAATAGAAAATACATGGTTTCGCTGATTTTGTTCAGTATTTTGATTGAAAATGTTTCTCTTTTCAGCCAATTTGCCATTTTGTTGTCATTCACAAGATTCAAAGGATATATGAAGAATGTGAGCAATATTATTGCTTGGACTTCAATTGATGAGCAGATTCATGCTAATGGTGGAATTTATATCATCAATAAAATCCGTGAAGAGTTTCCTGAGTATTTCGATGCAGAAACTTTAGAATTAATTAGAGAAACGGTTAGAGAATCAATCACTGTTGAAGCAGATATTTTAGATTGGATTTTTGAAAACGGAGCGATTGAAACGATAAATAAAGAAGATTTGGTAAACTTCATGAAATTTAGAATTGATGAAAGTTTGAAACAAATCAATATCGAAACGATTTTTAATGTTTCTCCAGAAGAGTATTCAAAAATGACTTGGTTTGAAGAAGAAGTTTTTGCAAACAGTTTAGATGATTTTTTTGCGAAACGTCCTGTAGAATATACAAAACACGATAAGAGTATCACAGCAAACGATCTTTTCTAATACAAGCCCATAATACATATGAATACGATAGACACAAACCCAGCAAATAATAATTTTGAGCCACAAAACGACAGCAAAATGTGGTGGAAAAATTCTGAAAGTGAACAGATTTTAAACCGCGGTTATCTTTTAAAAGGAGAAACTGTAGAAGGAGCAATCGATAGAATTTGTACTGCCGCAGCTAAAAGGCTTTACAAACCAGAATTGAAAGAGTCTTTCATGGAAATGATCGAAAGAGGCTGGATGAGTATCAGTTCGCCAGTTTGGGCAAATATGGGAACAGAAAGAGGATTGCCAATTTCTTGTTTTAATGTACATGTTCCAGATAAAATTGAAGGAATTACACATAAACTTGGAGAGGTAATTATGCAAACTAAAATTGGAGGTGGAACTTCTGGTTATTTTGGTGAATTGCGCGAGCGCGGAAGCGCTGTAACAGACAACGGAAAGAGTAGTGGAGCAGTAAGTTTTATGAAGCTTTTTGATACTGCTATGGATACGATTTCTCAAGGTGGAGTTCGTCGTGGTGCCTTTGCAGCTTATTTAGATGTCGATCACCCAGATATTGAAGAGTTCTTGAAGATTAAAAGTATCGGAAACCCAATTCAGAATTTGTTTACTGGGATCTGTGTGCCAGATTACTGGATGCAAGAAATGATTGACGGTGATGCAGAAAAAAGACAAGTTTGGGCTAAAGTTTTAGAAAGCCGTCAGCAAAAAGGTTTACCTTATATTTTCTTTAGTGACAACGTAAATAAAAATAAACCGCAAGTTTATAAAGATCAGAATTTAAGAATCAACGCAAGTAACTTGTGTAGTGAAATTATGCTTCCATCAACTCATGATGAATCATTTATTTGCTGTTTATCTTCTATGAACTTAGAGTTGTATGAAGAATGGAAAGATACTGAAGCGGTTAAATTGGCTATCTTTTTCTTAGATGCAGTTTTACAAGAATTCATCGAAAAGACAGAAGGCAACTATTATCTTTCTGCAGCGAATAAATTTGCTAAAAGACACCGTGCGCTTGGTTTAGGTGTTTTAGGATGGCATTCTTATTTGCAGAAAAACATGATTCCGTTTGAAGGAATGGAAGCTAAAATGAAAACGACAGAGATTTTCAAACATATTAGCGATAAAGCCGATAAAGCAAGTCAGGAATTGGCGAGAATTTATGGTGAACCAGAATTGTTGAAAGGTTACGGAAGACGTAATACGACAACTATGGCAATTGCTCCAACAACATCTTCTTCTGCGATTTTAGGACAAACTTCGCCAGGAATTGAGCCTTTTAGCAGTAATTATTACAAAGCTGGATTGAGCAAAGGTAATTTCATGCGTAAAAACAAATACCTTAAAAAACTGCTTGAAGAAAAAGGTTTAGACAACGAAGAAGTTTGGAGAGGAATTATGCTAAACGGAGGAAGCGTTCAGCATATGGAACAGCTGACTCAGCAAGAAAAAGATGTTTTCAAAACATTTAAAGAAATTAGTCAGTTAGAAATTGTACAGCAAGCAGGAATTCGTCAGAAATTTGTAGATCAAGGACAAAGTTTAAATCTTAATATTCCAGCAGAATTGGCAATTAAAGATGTAAACCGTTTAATGATCGAAGCTTGGCAACAAGGAGTGAAAAGTTTGTACTACCAAAGAAGCCAAAGTGTTTCTAAAGAATTAGTAACAAGCCTTGTTTCTTGCAGCAGCTGTGAATCATAAAAATCAAAAGCCGAATCAATTGAGATTCGGCTTTTTTTATAGTTAAAAATCTATCGATTTATAGATTTCCGTTTAAGATATTAGAAAGTTTAGGTAAATATTTTTCTAAAAATATTGCAAGAGCTATTAGAATGATAAAGCCAATAATTGGAGAAAACATCATTATACAATCAGAATAGAGCGGAACTACTTTATTTAGGTTTTGTGACATAAGGAAGTAGATTGCTGGATGATATAAATAGATAAAAAGCGAATATTTTCTTCCCCATTCTGAAAATCTATTTTCGGGTAGATTTATTTTAGAAGCAAAAAGAAACAAAGGAATTGAACTAATTATTGTTCCAATTAAAAATTGGTGCTTGATTTTTGGATAATTAAAAAGCTTTAAAAAGAGTTCTGTTTCAAAATATTGGATGGCAAAACCAATTAAAGCTAGGGTGATTAATATTTTTTTACTTACTGCATAATTGTCTTTTTTTGAAGCAATAATTCCCACATACATGAACGGAATGGATATTAGAAATCTAGCTGAAAAAAAGCCCAAATTTTTATGAAGGAACTGGTCATAAGAATCGAGGAACAATGCAACGATTATTATACAAATGGAAATGTAAGGAAGTATAAATTTCTTTTTGATAAAATATAAATACCAAATTACAATATAGCCCGTTAATAATGATCCCACAAACCAAAGATGAGGCTGAATGCCGACAATAAAATCAACAATATTTTTAGGCATGCTTTTAGTCTTAAAACATATTGGGAGGTAAATTATGGAAGACACCAATATGATAGAAATTAGCTGGCTTATATTTTTTTGTATGCGTTTAAAATCAAGAGTGTTTTCTTCAATTTTAGGTCCCAGGAAAAAACCAGAGGTTAGAAAAAAAAATGGAACGGCCCACCGTGAAAATAATTTTAAATTAACAACATATTCTTGATTTAAGCTTCCGTAAGAAGCATGAATACACATAACAGCTAGTGCTCCAATTAGTCTGAAGAAATCAATTCCGTTTTTTCTGTTCATATTTTTGTAGTAGGTCCTAAAATTTTAGATAAGATAAATCAAATTTGTACTGCAAATAAAGAGTATTTTATCTAAACTTTCGACTTCAATCGACTCAATGTTTCCTGAGAAATATTAATATAGGAAGCTACAATTTTATTCGGCAATCTTTTTACAATCGCAGGATTTATTTTCAAAAGCTGATTGTATCTTTCCAAAGCATCCATCGTTGTAAAAGACATTAATCTGTTGGCATTATTCACATAAGCTTTCTCTAAATAATTGCTGTAGAACGTTCTCCATTCCGGAACAATTTTCATTAAATGATTAAAATCTTCGTGAGAAATACTTAACAATTCAGATTTCTCAACAACTTGAATATTTTCAGCTGCTGGCATTTTAGTAATAAAACTAACTAAAGCCGTTGCAAACTGATTTTCAAAAGCAATATATCGAGTCGCATCTTTTCCTTCTTCATTAATAAAAAATATTCTTAAACAACCTTTTGCCACAAAATAAGTTTCTTGGCTAATTTGTCCTTGCGCTAGTAAGATTTCGTTTTTTCCTTTTTTTACAAGTTTGAAATAGGAAAGAATGGTTTCTAAATCTTCATCAGAAACGTCGATGCTTTTTCGAATGGAATTGCCAAGTTGTTCGTATATCATTTAATTATAATCTCTAACGAATTTGCGGTAGTACATAATATCCTCAATAGATAAAACTACCAAATCGTGTTCTTGTGCAAAGCTAATAATTTTGTCTAGTTTTGCCATGCTTCCGTCTTCGTTCATCAATTCGCAAAGAACGGCTTCGGGTTGTAAACCTGCTAGTTTCATTAAATCTACACTTCCTTCTGTGTGACCATTTCTGCCTAAAAGACCATTATCATTCGCTCTAAGCGGAAAAATGTGTCCAGGTTTTGCCAAATCTTCTGGTTTTGCATTGGTTGCAATAGCTGTTTTTATAGTTGTTATGCGATCTTTTGCAGAAACTCCAGTAGTCACTCCATTTTTTGCTTCAATTGTAATAGTGAATGGGGTTTGAAAACTGCTTGTATTTTCTTTTACCATGTATGGAAGTTTCAATTCGTCAGCTTTTTCATTAGTCAAACAAAGGCAGACAATTCCGCTGCATTCGCGAATCATTAAAGCCATATCCTGAACGTTCATATGATGAGCAGAAAATATAAGATCACCTTCGTTTTCTCGGTTTTCGTCATCAGTCACCAAAACACCTTTTCCGTTTTTAAGTTGTTCTAAAGCATTTTCAACACGTTCTTTACTCGAAACTCCAAATTGTACCAACGGACTTAATTCTGTACTTATCATAAAAGCTTTTTTTGAAATAATAAGTAGCAAATCTAAAATTGTTTGAAACCAAAAAGTTTGACATAAGTCAATAAATCAGAATTCTATTTTTTTAATGTTAATCTAATTTAGTTGTCATAAAATCTTAATTTAGTACCCAGAAATTATAATCCAAAACCAATAAATACCACCATTCAAATGGAGAATATTACCGTAATTATAATGCTGCTTTTTGGCGTTGCGTTTCTTAGCCTTGTTAGTAAAAGATATAATTTCCCGATACCGATTGTTTTGGTTTTATGCGGTGTTGTGATTAGTGTTGTTCCGGGACTTCCTGTAATTGCTTTGAGTCCAGAAATCGTGTTCATTATATTCCTGCCGCCACTTTTGTATCATGCTGCGTGGCACACCAGCTGGTCAGATTTTAAGCAATCTATACGTCCGATAACTTTTGCAGCTGTTGGTCTGGTCTTTTTCACGACTGGATTGGTTGCTGTTTTTGCACATTGGCTAATAGATGATATGTCTTGGCCGTTAGCTTTTTTACTTGGTGCAATTGTTTCGCCTCCAGATGCAGTTTCTGCAACAGCGATTACAAAAGGTTTAGGGCTTAATCCACGATTAATTGCCATTCTGGAAGGAGAAAGTTTAGTAAACGATGCAAGTGGTCTTGTGGCGTATAAATATGCTCTTACGGCGATTACAGCAGGAAATTTTGTTTTGTGGCAAGCTGGATTAAATTTTGTATTAATGTCTGTTTTAGGTATCGCAATAGGTTTAGCTGTTGGTTATATCATGTTTTATATCCATAAAAGATTTGTTTGCGATGACATTATTGAAGTAACACTTACATTATTAACGCCATTTGCTTCTTATCTTCTTGCCGAACATTTTGAAGGTTCTGGAGTTTTGGCTGTAGTAACGACTGGTCTTTTTCTAGCAGCAAGATCAGGAACGATTTTTTCTCATGAAAGCCGAATCATGACCAATACGATTTGGGACGTTTTAAATAACATTCTAAACGGATTGATCTTTATTTTAATCGGATTACAGTTGAGACAGATTATAGAAGGAATCAGTAATTACTCTGGAAATTCTTTATTTATTTGGGGAGCCGTCATAAGTGTTGTGGTTATTTTAGTTCGTTTTTTATGGGTTATTCCAGCTACAATGCTCCCGAGAATGATCAGTAAAAAGATTCGTGAAAAAGAAGATTTTGATTATCGAAATATGATCATTTTCGGATGGTCTGGAATGCGTGGTGTGGTTTCTATGGCTGCAGCTTTGGCGCTTCCGCTAATGTTGAATAAAACAGAAGAATTTCCGCTTCGAAATTTAATTATCTACTTAGTTTTCTGCGTTATTCTTTCCACTTTAGTTATCCAAGGCCTTACGCTTCCATTGCTTATCAAAAAGCTGAAAATCGAGCGTTATTCGATACTTGCAGAGGAATATGATGTTAGAAATGTAATTGTTTCAGAAACTATCGCACACATAGAAGATAATTTTTCATTACTGAATGATGAATTGCTTCACAATATAAAAAGCAAATACGAAGTAAAATTTAACCGTCTGCAAAAGACTGAACTTCCAGCTAATTTCTTCGGAAACGGGAAACTTCTTGGAGGTGAAATTTTTAATGATTTCACTAAAATTCAAATCGATTTATTGAATGTAGAAAGAGCAAAATTAGAATCGATGCACAAATTAGGTTCTGTAAACGAAGAAATTTTCCGTAAAATCGAAAAAGAGTTAGACTTGGAAGAAACTCGTTTATGGATGGAAATGTACGAGGAGAATTAATTTTTCTAAAATCCAAATTCCAAAAACTAGAAGTTATTAAGCTTTGTCAAAGTTTAAAACTTTGACAAAGCTTTTTTTTACATTTCATATTTCACTTTTCATAATCAACCATCAACAAAAAACTATCAACCATTAAATAACTCCCATTTTCTGCATTAAAAACGTTGCGCTTTTGTTTTTACAGATTCCGTTTCGAAGTTTGTAATCGAAGTGTAAATCGTTATTTTGAATCTCAACTTCGAAACATTGATTGGTTAAAATTTCTGGAAATTCATTCGTTGTCAGACAAACTTCGATGTCGTGGGTAGCAATTGCTCCGATTGCTTTTTTAGAAATTATTTTCTTTACGACTTCAATTGTTCCATTTCTTTTATCATCTGAATTTGTACCTCTTAAAATCTCATCTAATAAAACGAAAGCAGGCTGATTATCAAGTGTATCCATGATCTGTTTTAAACGTTTAATTTCAGCAAAAAAGTAAGATTCAGAATCGGATAGAGAATCAGATAATCTCATTGAAACTAATACTGGAAGTGGATGGACTTTAGCTTCTGATGCACAAATAACTGAACCAACTCCACTAAGTACCATATTGATTCCTAAACTTCTTAAAAAGGTACTTTTTCCCGACATGTTCGATCCGGTCAAAATCACGAAAGATTGCGGGTGAAATTGAGTGTCATTTCCAACTCTTGTTACAGGATTTAGTAATGGGTGACTTAGATTTTTAAACTCAATTTTATATTCCGAATTGATTTCAGGGAAGACAAAATCTTCATTATTGTAAGCTAAATTCGCTAAACTGTTTAGCGTTTCAATTTCTCCAATTATAGAAATCCAATGATTCATTTCAGAAGCATAATCTTCTTTCCATTTTAAAAGTGCTCTTAAAACATGAAGATTAAATAAGAATGTTCCGTTGAATAAAGTTGCTGTTACAAAATTATTTATCGTGTCCATTCTCGAGAAGAGCTCAGAAAGCTGTTTTAAATGCTGACTTGCTTTTGCATTTTTAAAATTAAGCTGTTCTTGTAAACGAATTAGTTTTTTAGACTGGAAAGACTCTTTTTCAATTTTTTCAATCAATAAACTGTATTGTTTTATAATGTTGTCGACATTATCTGCTTTTGCTATTTCCGATTGAATTCTCTTTACAGCCCTTCCTAAAACAATTAAATTGGCAATGAAAATATAAGTCAGATAAGAAAGTATAATAGTTTTTGAAGTAATAAAATAAGCAACTAAAAACCCAAAAAATGTTACTGGGAGAATAATTGAAAGTGCAACTAAAACTTTAGATAATGAGTTGTTTTTAAATGAAGTCCAATACTCTATGGCTTCATATGATTCTTTTGAATCTTTGCTGATAATAGCAAGAGCTTGAAATTCCTGTCGCCAATCGATTTTACTTTTTAATTCATTTACAGCTTCCTGATTTTCTAAAATCTCAGCCTCAGGAAGTGTATGAAGCAATAGTTCTGCAAGCGTTTTTTTTCCGATAAAAGAAGCGGTTCTGTTTAGATTTTGAAATAAAGAATGTTCTCCAAAAATATCCAAATCGTATGCATACGGATGATGGAAATCGATAAATTCAGCTCCATTTTCAAAAGGAGTTTTTTCTCTTTTTAGAAACGCAATTTCATTCTGATTGATTTTTAGCAGGGTTTCTGCCAGTAATCTTTGAAACGAAACGCGAGAATGTATTTTCATTAAAAAAATAAAACCAGCAAAAGATAAAACAGCTAGAGTAACATAAAGTATTTCGTTTGTTTTGATGTAATAAAACATAAAAAACAAGAAAAGAAAAATACTTAATAACCTCAAAAGGCTTATGCTGTTGTATTTTTTGTTGGTTTTATTATAGAGTTCTGAGTATTTTGTAACGTTGTCTGGATATGCTTTCATTCTGATAGTTTGCTTGAAATACAAATATAGCTTTTAAGTTACAAAAACATCATGTATTAAGGCTAATCTTCATGCATAACCAAAATCGGAATCGGAACCTCTTTTGATATTTTTTTAGTAAAACTTGAATCAAAAAGGCTTTCGAAGAATGAACGTTTGTGCGTAATCGTCGTTAGAATATCAATGTCTTTGTAAAGCACAAAATCTAGGATAGTTTCTTTTACATCGTCACTTGGCAGAACTAAAAACTCGACATTTTCTGAAGCAAATTCCTTTTCAAATTCTTTTCTGATTTCATCTGTAACATCAGAATTAGATGTTTTTACATATAAACTTTTCACCTTAGCATCGGTTTTTTTGGCGATTTTCAGGATTTTTTTCAGTTCTTTTTTATCTTTTTCGCGATAGCGCGTTGTAAATCCAATTGTTTTAACTTTTTTGTATTTGGCATCTACAGGAACACATAAAACGGGAACTTCAACTCCCGAAATGACAGATTCAGTGTTAGAACCTGTAAAAAACTTCGTCCAGTCAGAAACGCTATTTGTACCCATAATAACAAAATCGACATTGTCTTCTTCGACTGCGTTTTTAAGGTTGTAAATAAGATCACCATCCATTAAACGGTGTTTGATCACAATATCTTCTAAATTGCGTTCCATAGCAATTGTTCTTAGTTTAGGAATTTCATCCTTAAACATTTCAAATTTTGCTAACTCAATTGAACTGTATATAGAAGCATAATTCTCTGGAAAGAATTGGCTGTCGTAAACCGGAATCTCAAAAGTATGAAGCAAGATCAATTCGGCTTTTACAACTTTAGCAAATTCTAAAGCATGGACAAATGCATTGGTAGCTGCATCAGAGAAATCGGTAGGGAATAATATCTTTTTCATCGTATTTAGAATTAAGGTTTGTCTCTCAAATTTACTCATTCTGCGAAGAAAACAACCTGATAATTATCAGTATTTTAACACTTAAAGATTTGTTAATCTCTAATAATTTGAAGATTTCGCATCAGAATCTAAGACAAGTTAGTGCTCGAGATAAATTGAGCCTTTTTTTATACCTTTGCAGCATGATAAATCAAGATTCTATAGTTGCTTTGGCCACGCCTTCGGGAGCTGGAGCTATCGCCATAATTCGTATTTCTGGAGCTGAAGCCATTACAATTGGTAACTCGGTTTTTAAATCTATTAGGAATAAAGATTTAACGAAACAGAAAACGCATACACTGCATTTAGGACATATTGTAGACGGAAGTAAAACCTTAGACGAAGTTTTAGTTTCGGTTTTTAAGGGGCCAAACTCTTATACGGGTGAAGATACTATTGAAATTTCGTGTCACGGATCAACTTATATTCAGCAGCAAATTATTCAGTTATTGCTTAGAAATGGCTGTAGAATGGCTGATGCGGGTGAATTTACATTGAGAGCTTTCTTAAATGGGAAATTAGATTTATCGCAAGCAGAAGCGGTTGCCGATTTAATTTCGTCTGATAATGAAGCTTCTCATCAAATTGCGATGCAGCAAATGCGCGGCGGTTTCAGTAATGAAATTGCGAAACTTCGTGAAGAACTTCTAAATTTTGCTTCTTTAATTGAATTGGAATTGGATTTTGCAGAAGAAGATGTGGAGTTTGCAGATAGAACACAATTTCATGAATTATTAAATAGAATTGAATTTGTTTTAAAACGTTTAATAGATTCTTTTGCTGTTGGTAATGTTATTAAAAACGGAATTCCAGTTGCGATTGTTGGTGAACCAAATGTAGGAAAATCAACTTTATTAAATGCTCTTTTGAACGAAGAACGCGCGATTGTATCTGACATTGCAGGAACAACTCGTGATACGATCGAAGACGAATTGGTAATTGGCGGCATCGGATTTAGGTTTATTGACACGGCAGGAATTCGTGATACAAAAGATGTTGTAGAAAGTATTGGGATCAAGAAAACTTTCGAAAAAATCGATCAAGCTCAAGTGGTAATTTACTTATTTGACGGATTGAAATTCCAAACTTCGAGTTCTGAATTTGTAAATGAAATTGAGCAGATTAAGAATAAATATCCGTTGAAACCTTTACTGATTGTTGTAAATAAAAAAGACATTTTATCTGCTGATGAAGTAGCAAATATTACCAACCAGTTAGAAAATTTAAATGCAAAACTTTTATTGATTTCTGCGAAAGAAAAAATAGGAGTGGAGGATTTAAAAAATGAATTACTATCATTTGTAAATACGGGAGCACTTCGAAACAACGAAACAATTGTAACCAACACAAGACATTATGATTCTTTACTTAAAGCGCTTGATGAAATTCAGAAAGTGAAATTCGGTTTAGAATCAGGACTTTCAAGCGATTTAATGGCACTTGACATCCGCGAAGCTTTATATCAATTCGGGTTGATTACTGGTCAGGTTTCTAATGATGAGTTGCTCGGGAATATATTTGCTAACTTTTGCATCGGAAAGTAAAAGGCAAAAAGAGAAACAAAATAAAAATATAAAAGAGCCAAAATGTTAGTAAATAACATTTTGGCTCTTTTTTTATTGCGTCTTGTTTTGCAATATTTGAGCGTTTTTTGTCCAGATATTCTTATGATTTCGAAAATGCTGGGACATATCCGCTTTGCTAAAATTTAAAGAAAATGCCTTATATAATTTATAAGGCATTTTTTATTTTATAGTACTGAAAGTTGAAATAGTAAATATTGTAAATAACATTAAAAATTAAGGATCGACAATTCAATTTGTATTGTAAGAAAAAACAAGTAAAAACACTTGGTTTGTTTTTGGAATTTTGCTTTAATATTGTAAGAATAAATTTTGAAAGCTCCTGATGCTTTCATATGTAAATTTAAGCCGACAAAAAATAAACATGCCTTTTTTAAAAGTAATGAGTTTTGTTTTTTAGTATTAATTTTTATTTGTTATTGTTTGTTTTTTAGGATGTTATGTTTTTGTTAAGAAAAAGCGTAACAAGATGAAGAGGATCTTTTTAAATAGATAAAAAAGAATGAAAAGAATTTAAAACAGTTACAAAACCTATCACAGCCCTAATTTATTGTAAGAATAATTTGTTCGTTAATGAAGTTCAGATTTCGATTGACATTATAATCGTGAAACCATATTAAACACATAAATTATTAACCTTAAAAAAACAAATGTTATGTTACAACGTAAAAACCTCGTAGATGAATTAAATGAATCTCAGTTTGCTGCAGACCTAAACGAAAAGGGAAATGGATTCTCGTTAAAAGCAGATCATGGTGATGAGGGAATATTGCATAAATTGATGTCAAAATATGCACCAGTCCAAATTGAAACTCCTATCAGGCCTTTTCATGAAAAGAACCTGAATAAAATTTTAAGTCAGGTAGATTATGGAATTTTAAGCGTGTTAGAGGGCACGTGGGTGAGCTATGTTGATAATCAAAATAATCTTATAGGAAGCGGTGTACATACTACGATTATGCCATCACCCGGTACAAATGCTGGTACAATTCCGGGGAAATTTAGTTTTGATTGTGAGGAATATATCGAAAAACTAACATTTAATCTAGTTCCTGGTGGAGTTCGTAATCGCGGCGGAGCAAATGAACAATTTTGTGGAGCCGTTAAATACGATCAAAGTATTAAAAGTGTAAATAGAATACCTGGCCAGCAGTCTTTACAATATACCCCAATTCATGAGGAAAATGGTATGTATCTATGGCTTAGTGATATTTTTAATTATGCTGCGACAGCAGAAACGATTAAAGAAGACAGAGGTATTCATGCTGTAGCGCCAACTGATCCTAATAAACATTTATATAAAAGCGGCTATCAGGACGAAACACTTTTTCTGATTAAAAATGATAAAGGTGAAGAAGAATACGTTACACTGGAAAATCTAAACGGCCGTGAATATTTTGCCATTATTGCAGCCAAAGAACTTAAACCTGGTGCCGGTCAGACAGGAACTTATTTTATACCAGATTACTCTATTTCCAGAAGCGGTGTTATTCCGCACGGAAGTACAATAACATTATTAGGAGATTTAAAACCAAACTCAGATGGTTATTTAATGCCAGGCGCTCCTGCATTTCCGAGTGGTGATGCAGCATGGAAGTATGATCATCTTTCTATTTCAAAAACAATGGGAGGTGCTGGAGCAAGCGAAACTGATCCTATAAATTTGGACAAACCTGCACCTGCTTGGGTATTTGAAACACTTAATAATATAAATGATCCTGAAGAAAACAAAATATATACTCAGCGTATACTTGCACATCATTTATATCCTTACTCTGTAAGACCAGATTTGCGCTTACGTGATAATAACAAAGGAAAAGAAATTAAAAATCATGTACGTATCGAAATGTCATCCAAAAATAAAACTGGGGCACAAGGTGGTATATTAAATGTTCCATTTGTTAATCGTTTTGTTCCAACCGTTGAAATGAATATGAGAATGTGGATTGAAACTGTTGTAGAAAACGGAAAAGAAATTCTTCAGTTGCAATACGAACAGATTATCTTTTTTGAATTTGATTTTGGAGATAACGGAGGAACTACCAGCTGGCCTCATATACAAGTAAATACACTTCGTAAAATCGATGATGTTTCGCCAGAGCAAAGAAAATTAATCGAAGAACAATTTCCAAGTTCACATATTATTACATCTACTGCTTCAGCTTCAGAATGTCCGTATCATAAATCATAAAATCAGAGAAAATCACTGTATTTTTTGTATTGAAATACTGTGGTTTTTTTATCAAAAACAAAGATAAACAAACTAAAGACATCATGAATTACAACGAAAAAAGAGACCATTTTATCTCACCAATATTAGAATGGGCAAAATCCAATGCCCCTCAGCAGAATACTGCAAAAGGAATGTTGATGGCTGGTGATGCCATAAGCAATTGCGAGCGTTTAAAAGGTGCAAAACCTTTTGAAGTACCATCTCAGTTTAACGGAAAAGATTATATTACAATGCTACTTCAGATTGATGCTGAAATAGAACAGGGACTTATGTTGCAATATTTATACTCTGCGTATAGTATGGGAGGAGCAAAAGTTCCAGAAAAATATCAGGAAAAAGTGCATACTTGGCAAAATATTATTCTGGGAATAGCCAAGGAAGAAATGGGACATTTCATTTCAGTCCAAAATGTATTAAAAGTAATAGGAGCGCCCTTAAATTTTGGAAGAGAAAGTTATCCTTGGGACAGCCCTTTTTACCCTTTTCCTTTTACTTTAGAAAAATTTTCTCTTAAATCGCTTGCTAAATACGTTTATGCCGAAGCTCCTTGCGAGTGGCTTGCGGGAAATGATCCTTTGGCAGTCGAAATCAGGGAATCTGTCGATTCAACTGTCTCAGATCCTCATACTGTTGGAGCTTTATTTATTGTATTGCTTCAGTTAATTAAAGATCCAAAAGTAATCTCAGATGAGACCTTTCAAGCTGCGACTTACAATTATCAGGCAAAATTTGATGAATGGGGACGCGGATATAAAGGCGGGAGCAGAGGAGGTGACGGACAAAGTATTTATACCAAAAGTCCTGATGTATTGGTGGCTCCGTTATTATCCCGCGATGATGCTTACAATGCATTGTCTGAAATAGCAGAACAAGGAGAAGGTTTAGAGACAGATGAAAGTTTACCATCTCATTTTGAACGTTTTTTGCATATCTACAAAGAATACAAAGCAATATTGGAAGAAACTAATAATACTTTTGATCCTTCCAGAAATGTAGCTACAAATCCTTACGTAGGTTCAGGATCTAATTTAAAAGCAGCCTTAGATGCAGATACTTCAAAAGAGGAAAAAGAAAGTGACGAAATTAAAAGTCCAGAAGCAATACTTTGGGCCAACTTATGCGATATTCGCTATAGATTACTTCTTAATTTCTTAAACCATAGTTTTTTATTGGATAATGGATTTAATAATTCGGGAAGTACTGCTCCGCGCGGAATGATTATCAATTCGGCATTTGGAGAAATGTATAATTTACGTAGTCTGGCTACAATTTTGGTTCAGACGCCTATTTCAAAAAATAGTACAAAAGTAGCTGGACCTCCATTTACATTGCCTTATACATTTGATTTGCCATTTGGAGAACACAATCGATGGAGATTGCACAGAGATCTTCTTGAAGCTTCAAAGAACATCATTGTACAGTTGAAAAATTTTGAAACTCAGCCGCATATCCAATATTTGAACGGATTGCAGGAGGCAGATCAAAAACTGTTGCAAGCAATGGCAAGTTTAACCGAAGAAAATCTGGTATAATTCCAGAGCATTTCGACTTCATTTAACTATTAAAATACCACGATATGAAAATTATTGAACTAAGAATTCTTCCGCCCATTGCAATTGGCAGATTAGGAGAATCAAAGAAACCAATGGCGGCTTATGATCTTGAATTATCAAAAGAAAAACCGCTTGATTATAGAGAAATTATTCCAAAAACAACATTAACTGTAGATCCTGTTTCGGGAGAAATTACGGCTCACAAACCTCAGAATATAAAGTTTAAAGAAGTAGCAAATTTGGAAGACAGAGATGGAAAAATACATCCAGTATCTCCTTTTCTGGAAGTTTTTGCCATAACCGATCAAAAACCAGATGAGTTAGTGCCTCTTACCGAAGAGTTGCTTAAACAGGCAGGATTAAGTCTGAAAGATATTAGCTGGGACGTAAATGTCGCAAACATCAAAATATTCAGAAGAACGGGTGATGTAGATGATAAGATGACTGCAAAAATAAGTGATATTAATTCGCACGAATTAAAACCATTATTAGCAGATTGTAACAACTTTCTACCAAACAAAAAACTGCCATTAGGATCTATTCAGTATATAAAACCAACAAAAGATTTTCCTGGGCTAAGATTACGTTATACGCCAGCCGGAGGAAAAGTTTACGGTTCTAGTTTATATAAAAACACAGCGTCTGGTGTTGACGATACAAAAATAGACCCTACTTTTAAAAAGGAAAATGGGGAAGGAGACAAAGATAGAATATTGTATGATATCAGTAAAGGAAAAGGTACTTGGCGTGGTTATAAAGAAGGAAGTAACACTAATGTTCATTACACGAATCCTGCACAAATTTTTGCCGGATTTTCATATACCGATGATCAAAATGAAACTTGGCAGGTAAGCTGGGGGTATATCGATGATGAATGTGATGGTTTTGTGACGGTTAAGCTAAAAGTTTCAGAAGAAAAGTTTCTTAAAGCCAAAGCGCATATTAGTGCTGGACCTCCTGCTTTTGCTCCAGATACTTTGCCAATTCGCGTAGTTTCAGACGAATTGGAACAAATTATCGAAGGAACTGATATTGAAGGAGAAGTTAGCATAGAAGAAGCAGAAGAAATTATTAGAAGAGCTTTTGAAACCATTCGTTTGATGAACACAGCGATTATGAATGGTAATAGTTATGAGGGGAAACAAAATGTTGCCAGTACAATGGTTCGCCAGAATACAAATGATTTCGGACGTCTTTTTGAACCTATTATGGCAACGTCGCTTGTGGATAATCTTGCTTTACAACTTTTGCACGAAAGAGTGTTTAACGGATTGAGTTCTGGTGCGTCTCCGTGGTTTGGAGATTTATTGCGTAAACCTACAGAAATTGGAGATTTATCTAGTAAAGCACTTCGAAAAATGCCAGCCTTAATGCGTGGCGCCGACGGAAGATCGCTTACTTTTACCTATCGTCAGATTAACACGATTATAAAAGCCGCAACAAAATCGATGTTTGGAGATAGTAATCCCAACACTTTGCCTGTATCTTATGGCGATCCATTAAAAGCTTCCAATTTAACCGCACAGTTGCACTATAGAGGAACTGGAAATCCTATTGCGGTTTTACCAAGAACAGCAATTTCAAATTGTTTTCCGGGACTTGAATTTGATTTTAGAAACCTATGGAGAAGAGCTTTTGTTGGAATTGTTCTAATTGAAAATAATAATTATGTACTTGAAGCAACCGACTCAAATTTAGTTGGTCATCGTTTGGTAGCTATAGAAGGAAAACCAACAATGGTACAAACTTTTGGCCCTGTATTTCCAGATGGCGATTCTGTTCCTTTAAAAACAAATGCTAATCCAAATGGGGTTTCGTTTATGGAATGGTCAAATTCTATGGTGGAAGTTTTGCAAAAGCAAGGTGAAGAAGTTACTTGCCATTTTACAGCAGAACCTTCAGTAGAAGAAGTAGTTGTAGATTTAAGTCAGCTGAACGATCCTAAAAAATATATTGCCGTAAAATTAGTGGTAAATAAAATATTTGATGGCAACAGTGTAGCATTTTCAGATACAATCTTAAAACCTGGAGAATTAACGCAAGGTCTTTGTGCTCCTTGGCAAAATGACTATCGTGAATGTTCTTGTTATTATTGGGCAGCAAGTAGACCAGATTTTGTAAATATCGTTCCAGATGAAAATGGTTTGAGTACAGGTGATTTATGGATGTCAAAAAAACGAACTGGATCTTATATTCCAGACGATTGGAAAAATTCGAGATTAATCTCCTATCAGGATCTTTTTGTAAACTGGCAGGGCGAACTTAATTTTATCATTGAAGGGAAAGATGCCATAGAAAGTAGCATAGTAAAACCTAAACCGAAAGACAAAAAATGATAGCGGCTAAGGAAAGATTTTCCGAAGAGAAGCAAAATAGCTCCATTGCAACAAAGCTGGCAGAGATAATTGTTCCGCAATCCAGACCGCGTTCCGCCAAAGCACATTTGGTAAAAGGTGGGCAAGCAACTCAGATTTTTATTCCAAACGGAAGCAGACTTTATACTATCTCTCCTGAAATAGAGCAAAAAATAGCTTTTTTAATGAATGAAAAAGATGAAAATGCTCTGCAAAATGAGCTGGCACTTTTAGGTATTGATGCGCCTGAATATATTACAGATGAGCCATTGCAAAGTCCGCCTTTGCACGCTTTGTCATTGGCAATAGCGCAAAAATGTAATATGGGATGTACTTATTGCTATGCCGATCAAGGTGATTTTGGAGGACCTACAAAAAATATGTCGTTAGAAACTGCTTTTAAAGCTATAGATTTATTGCTAAAAGATTGTCCAGAAGGAGGAAAAGCACAACTAACCTTTTTAGGGGGCGAACCTCTGATTAACAGAAAAGCGATTAGAGAAGCAACGCTTTATGCGGAAGCAGCTGCAAAGAAAAAACATATTCAGATGAGTTACTCGATTACTACAAATGGTACTTTGGTAACAGAAAGCGATGCGGAATTTTTTGAAGAATACGGTTTTTCGGTAACTATTAGTTTAGACGGAATCGGCAAAGATCACGATTTAAACCGACCAATGAAGGGAGGAAGTGGAAGTTATGACAGAATCATAAAAAACATTCAACCTTTATTGGCCATGCAGAAAAAAATGCAAGTCTCGGCAAGAGTAACTGTAACGCCAGAAAACACAAATCTTCCGGAGGTTTTAGATGAATTTGTTCGTATGGGATTTCATGGTGTTGGCTTTTCACCCTTATTAAAATCCAGTAACGGACAGAATGAAATGAACAAAGAGCAGTTGTCTGTTATGTTGGAAAATATGATTGCTTGCGGACTTAATTTTGAAAAAAATGTATTAGCAGGAAAAAGGTATCCTTTTTTGAATATGGTAAATGCATTAAAAGAAATTTCAAAAGGGACGCACAGACCTTATCCTTGCGGTGCCGGTGCTGGTTATATGGGTGTATCTGCTGATGAAGAACTATTTGCCTGCCATCGTTTTTTAAATGAAGATGCGGGCAAAATGGGAGATTTAACAGAAGGTGTAAGTGCTGATTTGCAAAACAATTGGCTTGCAAGCCGACATGTGAATACACAAGATCCATGCACGCAATGCTGGGCTCGTTATTTATGTGGAGGAGGCTGCCATCATGAAGTAATTGATAAAGGAAGACCAGCCTGCGATTACATCAGATCATGGTTGTTTTATACTATTCAAGCAAATGAACGATTATCGAGATTAAAACCCAATTGGAACAATTAATTGCTAATGAAAATATTTCCTGAAACTTTTGACGTTTTCATTCTTGGTGCAGGTCCCGCAGGATTGTGTGCCGCGATACGTTTGTTAGATCTGGGCTATACTGTTGGATTGCTTGAACAGGAAGAATTTCCCAGACCACAAATAGGAGAGTCGCTTTCGCCTGGAATTCGAAATATTTTTGAATACTTAAACGCGGGCGATTTATTAGATGATTCTATGTATCTAAATAAGATTTCTGCCAAGGTCATTTGGGAAAATAAAGAACATATATACGAACGTGCGGGACAAAACAATGGCGGAATAATTGTGGACAGAAGTAAACTTGATCAAGAATTACTCCAATTTACTGTTTCTAAAGGATTGTATTTAATACAGCCTGGAAAATTAAAAAAAGCCATTAATTCTGGAAATGGATGGAATTTAGAGCTAACACATAATTCATCTGTAATTAAAGTTAACTCAAAAATAGTTTTAGATGGAAGAGGACGTAAAGGAACACTTTTGAATGAAAGAGTTCCTGTTGCGCCTCCCGCTATTGCAGTCTGGACACATATAGATAACAAGGCAGCATTTAATGAAGCATTTGTTGAAGCTGTAGACGATGGCTGGTTATGGGGATCTCCGGTTTCCGGAAATCGCTATCGCATTATGGCTTTCACGGATACGGTTAAATTCAAAAAAAATAGCGAATTGCATCTTTTGGATTTAATGCATAAAACAAAACTTTTTGCTCCATTGACAAAACAGCTAAAAGATAGTCTCATCGAGACATGTTCGGTAACGTCTTTTGTTAGTCAGACTCCATGGAATAACCAGTTTATAAAAATCGGTGAAGCGGCTTTTACATTAGATCCGCTTTCATCTACTGGAGTTGAAAAAGCAATGCGTTTTTCTTTGCAGGTTGCAATTGCAGTAAATACATATCTGAAAGACCAGGATTCAGCGGATCCAAAGAATTTTTATGAAGAAAAATTAATAGAATCGGTTGTAAATCATGCGCATTGGACTGCTGATTATTATCAGAATTCATGGGCTTACAATGATAAAACTGAATTTTGGATAAAAAGAATCAATTTCCAATTGGATATCTGGAACCATAAAACAGCATTTACAGCCAAACTAGAAAAAGAATTTAATGCTGAAAAATCAATATTTGAGCATAAACAGACAGAACCAATTCCTGTTGATTATATCTTGCAACGACTTTGGAATGAAGAAATAGTAGTTTCTTCAAATATTACATTTAAATCTGTTTACGCTATCGATAATGATTGCATAGTTATAAAACAGGCTTTAATTCATCCTAATTTGGAGCGGCCTCTAGTTTATTTGGATCAGGTAGAATTATTTCCAATTCTTAAAAGCATAAATGGTAAAGTCATTTCGGATATTGTTGCTTATCTGAATAAATTTATGACAATCGAAAAATCTAAGAAAATAGTGGTTTTTCTTTTTTCAAATCAATTAATTGCTTTTGCTTAGAGTTTACAAATTTTACTTTAAAATTCGGCAGAAACTATTCATACAGAATTTGAGTTTGGAATTTTGATGTTGCCGTTTTGATGATTTACTGACCCTCACAATTATGAATTGTTTTGATATTCATCAAAGTAATCACTTTTTTATTTTCTACATAGATCACTACATCGTCTTTTAAATCTTCAATATAAAGAATACCTCTAGAGTTTCTTTAGCAATAGTTTTTTGTAAATTCAATCCCATTCACTCCCAGCATCTGGATATCTAGAAAAATTAAATCCACTTTGTTTGATGCTAGAAATTCAGCTGTAGTGGTCGCTCCGTTGAATGAAGCGACCGCTTCTAAATTTTCTGTCTGATGAACCAGTTTCTAGATTGCTTTTCTTATTAATGGTTTGTCGTCTCCTATTATGCAGTTCACTTTTACAACCTATGTTTCCGTTTGAATCTGTTTATGATCAACATCGGGTATTTCATAATAATTTTAGCAACCGATTGTTATTTATGCTTTTTTTAGAATTTATAAGGTATTATTTTTCTGATAAATGAAGTTATTTTCAAGCTTATTTGTATTATTTAATAATATTTAACTTATAAAAAATGTAGATTTTTAAGAATTTTATGCTATTTTTTAAAATTATATTTTTTTTATAAAAATAGCTATTTTCCTATATAATGATTAATTTTTGTTTTAAAATTATTTTCAATAATGTTTTATTGTTACTTTTTTACTTATAAAATTATTTTATATGTTTTTATTTTGTTTAATTATTGGTTATTTTTTAATAAAATTATTAAACAACCGATTGTTTTGTTTGTTGTTTTTATATATTTGCTCCGAATCTGATTACGATAACTACCCTTCGTTTAGACTCTTACTTCATCAAATTTCAATATTAACACATAAAAGAATGCCACTTATGAACCACTTTAAAAATTAGAAATAAACCACATTAACTATTAAACCAAACAAAAAACCACTATGAACTTAAAACTTAAAATTGCACTAATTGGACTGCTGATAATTAGCAGTCACAGTATAATGGCACAATCGAAGACCATTCATGGCGTAATTACTGATCCTTCAGGATTTCCGTTGCCAGGTGCCAGTATTAATGTAGAAGGTACGCAGAATAGCGCATCTACAGATTTTGACGGTAAATACTCTTTAAAAGGGGTAAATTCTACTGATAAAATAACATATTCTTATGTTGGATTAGTTTCACAGACTATTACTGTAGGTGAAAGAAGTTCAATTAATGTAATGCTTGTACAAAACACACAAAATTTAAATGAAGTTGTAGTCGCCTATGGTACGCAAAAGAGAACCAAAATTACAGGAGCAGTTTCAACCGTAAGCTCAAAAGATATTGCTGCAGTACCTATTACCAATGCTGAATCTGCTTTACAAGGACGTGCCGCAGGAGTTACAGTGGTAAATGGAGCGCCAGGTTCAAATCCAACAGTTAGCATTCGTGGATTGGCTACAATGGGAAACAGTGCCCCTTTGTATGTAATTGACGGAGTTCTAACTAGTAATCTTTCCGGTTTAAGCCCTAATGATATTGAGAGTATCTCTGTTTTGAAAGACGCTTCTACAACAGCTTTATATGGTTCTAAAGCTTTTAACGGTGTTGTTATGGTTACCACGAAAAAAGGTAAAAAAGGCCCAGGTCAGTTAAGTTTTAGTACTTATGTTGGCGGACAGGAAGTAACAAAAAGATATAGTGTTTTAAACACACAGCAATACCTTCAATATGCTAAAGATTTAGGAAGCGATTTAACAGCTAGAGCCGCTGAGTTTGGAAATATCAATACTAACTGGCAAGACCAGATTTTTCAAACAGGGGTTATGCAGGATTATAACCTGAGTTTTTCAAATGGTACAGAGACGTCAACAGGACGCTATTCTGCAGAATACATGAAGCAGGATGGAGCTATTGTAAATACTGGTTTCGAACGTTATTCTTTTAGAGCTAATAATACACAAGATATTGGAAAGCTGAAAGTAGGAAGTAACATCGGTGTATCTTTTAGTACAATTAATCCGGAGCGTAGTTCGGGAGGAAGAACGTTATTAGAACATGCAATAAAAATGGCTCCGTATTTGCCAATCTATAATGAAAATAGCTTAGGAGGATATCAAGGGCCTAGTGCAATTGATGGGAATGATGCTGAAAACCCAGTGCGTGTGGCTAATTTAGGGTATCAAAAAATTAATAATCTATCTATTATCGGAAATATCTATGCTGAATTAGAAATTTACAAAGGATTGAAATTCAGATCGCAAGTTTCTTTAGATTACTTTACAAGTAAAGACCATACTTTTATTCCAAGCTATCAGGATGGTTCTTATCATAAACAAGCATTTTCTTCAACAAACGAGACAAATTCGCAAGCACAAACCATCGTTTTTGATAATAGTTTAACTTATAAAACGACGATTGCTCAAAAGCACAATCTTGAAGTGTTGGGAGTTATAACTAAAATTGATGGTAAAGGACAAAGTTTAGCTGCTGGAAGCCGTTATTATATTTCAAACGAAATTGATCAGTTAAGATACAATGAAGGAAGTTTGGGATCTTCCAATTATGAAGAAAAGAACTTAGGCTATATTGCGCGTATCAACTATGATTATGACGGAAAATATCTTTTAGCGGTTTCAGGACGTAGAGATGCATCTTCTCGTTTTGGAGCAAATAACCGTTGGGGAAATTTCTATTCTGTCGCACTAGGTTGGAATCTTGCGAAAGAAAATTTTATGCAAAGTTCTATTTTTAGCACTTTAAAACTTAGAGCCAGTACAGGAACAACAGGAAACGATAGAATAGATAACTACCAATACAGTGCTACTTTATTGGCAAATTATAACTATCCAATTGGAGGAGAAAATGCGCCAGGTGTTTCTCTTGGTGTTGCCGCTAATCCAGATTTAAAATGGGAGTCAAAACTAGATAGAAATATAGGTGTTGATTTCGGTCTATTTGATGATGCCCTAACAGGTTCGTTTGAATATTTCAATAATAAAAGTAGCGACATTCTTTTTGCAGTTCCTCTTGCTGCTTCTGTTGGTTCTGCAGGTGGTGGAACTCAGATCCAAAATATTGCAGACGTAAAAGTAAGCGGTTTTGAAGTTTCTATTGGTTATAATGACAGAAAAGGAGATTTTACTTGGTCTGCAGTAGCAAATCTAGGAACTAGCAAAAATGAGGTAGTTGGCTTAGCGCCTGGAGTGACCAGTGTTTTAGGTGGTCCTTCACCAAGAGCAGGTCTTGAAAATTTTTCTAGATTAGAAGTAGGTCAACCGTTATTCTATTTTTATGGATACCAGACTAATGGAATTTATCAAAATCAGGCAGAAGTTGATGCTGTTTTTGGACCAGGTCAAACTACTATTAAACCTGGTGATATTAAAATTTTAGATCGCGATGGCAATAAAGTAATAAATGCAGATGATAAAACAAACATAGGAAATCCGTATCCTGATTTTACTTACGGTTTAAATATAAGTGCAGCATATAAAAATTTTGATTTCAACTGTTTTATCACTGGAGTTGCAGGTAATGATATTTATAATGCAAATACTTTTGACTTAAAAGGAATGAACCGTTTGTTTAATGCCAGCACAGATGTTTTAGACAGAGCAAATGTTGTAAATGGAGTTGTAACAAATCCTTCAGCTACATTGCCAAGAGCTCAAGGCGCAGATATCAACTGGTCTTCTGCAAACCAACGCTATATTGAAGATGGTTCTTTCACAAGATTAAAAAACATCGCGGTAGGATATACATTAACTGGAGATGCCTTTAAGAGTTATTTCTCAAAAGCAAGATTCTACTTAAGTGGACAGAATCTTGTTACAATTACAAAATACTCTGGTTTAGATCCTGAAATTGCACGTGCAGATGCTAATGCAAATTCAGCAGGTATTGATTTAGGAAGATACCCGCAGCCAAAATCGATTATTTTTGGAATTGATGTTACATTTTAATATTTAAAGACGATGAAAAAAATTAAATATATACTTATAGTACTGTCGGGAGTTTTAACTCTAACTTCATGTGACAGCAGTGAATTAGAATTGACTAACCCTAATACTTTATCCCCTGATACTTTCTTTAAAACGGAGACACAGGTTCAATCTGCTGTAAACGCTTCATATGCAAATCTTCAGACAAGAGGACTGTATGGTAGAAATCTTTTCTTTGCCATGGATCTTATGGGGCATGATGCATTAGGTAATCCACAGTTAGAAGGGAATAAGAAACCTTTTCAGGATTTTTCTTTTAATGCAGGAAATGATATTATTCAGTATTACTGGGAATCTTGTTATATAGGAATTTCCAGAGCAAATTTTGTCCTGAATAACGAGCCTAAAATAAATGCTCTGCCTAATAATACTTTATCTCAGGAAAAAAAGAATAAATATTTAGGAGAAGCTCACTTTTTAAGAGCCTACTATTATTTCTTGCTAGTAAGACGTTTTGGCGATTTGCCAATTTATAAAACAGCTACTATAGTCGGAAATGCAAGAAGTCCTAAAGCGGAGGTTTATGCCTTAATTGAAGAGGATCTTGTATTTGCATCACAAAATCTTTTGTCTAAAGGATCAGAATCATCAGGAAGAGCAAATAAAGAAGCGGCTTATGCACAACTTGGGAAAGTATTGTTGTATCAAAAAAAATACGACGAAGCCTTAGTTGCTTTTAATAATGTGACAAGCTACAGCCTTGAGGATAAAGGTAATTTTTACAACAACTTCATGGAAGAAACTGAACATGGTAGAGAGTCGATTTTTGAAATAGAGTTTGACGAAAAAAATGGAACAGGAGATCAATGGGGAGCTGTTGGTGATAGTCAAGGAACTGGATTTGAGGAGTCAACACTCAGAGGGCAGGAGTATGGAAATCTGAGCTGGTATAATGTTTATCCATCAGATGATCTTCTAGATTCTTATGAGTTAGGCGATAACCGTTTCGGAGATACTTTTTATGTACCAGGTTCTCCTTACTTAAAAGGAGCTAAGGTAATGGTTGCAGCCAATTTTACCACGTCTGCTGGAATTAGAAGAGCGGGCTGGAAAAAATATCAAAACTACTATAATAGAGAAGATGAAGCAACGCGATCAAGCATTAACTTTAAAGTAATGCGTTATGCTGATGTATTGCTTATGAAAGCCGAATGTGAAAACCAAAGAGATGGCGGTTCGCAAACAGCAGCAATAGCATACATTAAAGAAGTTCGTGACAGAGCAAACTTGACAACTACTATTGCACCAACAAAGGAAGCAGTTTTTGCTGCAATTGTTCACGAACGCCAAGTAGAATTTGCCGGAGAACAATCTCGTTTTGATGATCTTATAAGATGGGGAATAGCAGGGACTGTATTGCAAGGTACAGGCTTTACTGCTGGCAAAAGCGATTTATGGCCCATACCAAACAGAGAAACATCTTCTAATCCTAAAATAAAGCCTAGTGATAATAATCCTGGTTATTAAGGCTAAATTTCGGTTAGTTTAAGTTAGGTTAATTTAAGTTAGTTTTTTGTAAACAGCGCATTTTTGCGCTGTTTATTATTTATAGCAATACACAGCAGAAAAAATAGAATTCATTGAAGTTTTAATGGCATAATTATATTTTCTGGAATACGGGCTGAAAATATATTCATCTTTCCGCCAATTATACAAATACATATCGTTACTACTGTCATATATTTTAAATTGTACCATAAAAAGGTCTTTAAAGTTAAATATTATAACCTTTAAGAATATTTTACTCCTTTACTGTCTTGGAATTATACAAGTAAATCAATCAAATTTGCAATCGTTATAAAAACGTTTCTGTTTAAGATGTTGATAGGCTTTTGGGGGGAAGTTTATGATTCTTTTACTTAATCTTCTAAGATTAAATTGAATCAAATATCGGTAATCTAAAAGCCGTTAGTATAATAAAAACTAACGGTTTTAACAGATATAGAAATTCAATTACTGGCTTGTATGCCAGTGATTGAAACTATAGATAATTTACTGATGCTTAGCTCTTCCTCTGAAATCATGTTTTTATCACTTGTCTCCCTTGGCGATGTTTAGTATAATTTACGCTACTAATTTTAGCAAAAATCTAAGCAATCGGTTAAGATTATTTTAGAGTGACAATCATCAAATTTATTTGCTACTAGTACTTATTTAAATTCTATGATATGAAAAAAAAATACTCATTAAATTTTATACTTTTAATTTCTTTTGTGTTATTAAGTTCTCTAAATGCCCATGCCATTTTTGTCAGGCCTTTACTTCAAAACAGTAATCATTCTATATTGTATTACAAATATATTCCTGAAGCCGAAAGACACAGAGTATGGCTTAATCTGACCAATAATCAGGGGCTTTTTAAGCAACTTTTAATTGGCTATATGGAAGGAGCAACTAATGGTTATGATTATAATTATGATGCTGTATCCTTGGATGCCAATAGATATGCAGATTTTTACAGCATTAATGAAGGAAAGAAACTGGTGATTCAAGCACGCGGCCTTCCCTTTCTTCTTACCGATACAGTTCCTCTTGGTTACAGGTCTGAAATTGTCGGAGATTTAAATATTTCAATTGATCACGCAGATGGTGATTTAGCTGATCAGGATATTTATTTAGAAGATAAAAAGACAGGTATCATACATAATTTAAAAAAAGGCAATTATACATTTTCAACAGAAAAAGGAACTTTCTTAGATCGTTTTATAATTCGCTATAATCCAAAGATAAATTTAGAAAACGCTCAATTTGATAATAATCCTGAAAATCTATTAGTTGTTTCAAAAAATAAAGTTATCCTATTAAAATCTTACAGTAGCGCTGTGGAGCAAGTTTCAATTTATGATACAGCAGGGAGGCTTATTTACCATATTCCGGAGATAAATGCATTTGATTTAGAAATTGATGATATCAAATCCGGAAGTCAAGTATTACTAATCAAGGTATTTTTTGAAGATGGTAGTAAGACATCAAAAAAAATAATATTTTAATTTCGCATCATAATTATATCTATACAGCGGCAGTTTTTCTAAATTCTGCCGCTTTTTTTTAATATTTTTAAAGGAAAATAGTAGATATAAAACGATAATAAAGGAAGATATAAAATTTTGGTAATTAATGTTTTGACTCTTTTTTTTGTTGCATTTTATTTTGAAATATTTGGTAGTTTTTCAGTCGAAGTTCCGCTGTTATATTTGTTTTGCTTCTAATACTTGTCTGTGGTCTTTATTTCATCTTTCCAGTGATGATCTTTTGGAAACGGCTTTCCACTCCAAGCATTTTTACTAGTCCAATCCTTTGGAGCATCTGTCCAAAACGGATGTGAAGATGGTAACCCAAGTGGCATGAAAGAAAGAGAGGTCATGTACAAGCTTCCATTATTAGTGTACCAATCGGCAATATTGCGTTGGCTTCCTACAAACCCAATTGTGAGAAACCCTTTTGCATTAAAATTATCCTGACCATTGTTAAACATTCTTTTCATAACTGCTGTTAGGGCAGATCTTACTTGACCGTTAGAAAGCCCTTCGGGCAGCTGCTGATATTGTGCCATAAGTGAAAGCGGCTGCATAACGGCCATACGATAGGGAATGGATCTGCCGAAAACTGGAAAAGTACCTTCAGGAGATATAAAGCGTTCTAGTATAAGAGCATATTTTTGTGCGCGTTTCAGTTCACGATCATAATATTTATCGTAATCAATGCGCGTACCAGTAGCACCTGCATCTTTCATTGCTTGGCAGGTTTCAAGATACATAGGGTGGAAAACATAACTGCTGTAATAGTCAAAAGAAAAAGAAGGTCCATCAGAGTACCATCCATCGCCAACATACCACTCTTCAATTTTTCGTATGGCAGAATTAATGCGATATTGATCGTATTCTGCACCAGCCTTTGCCAAAAAAGATTCGATAGTTGAAGAAAAGAGCAACCAGTTTGTATATGGAGGATCAATACGTCTTAATTGCTGAAATTCTGCTATATAACGTTTTTTGGTTTCTTCATTTAAGGGTGCCCAAAGAGTTTCGTATCCGCGGAGAAAACTTTCAGCAATATAGGCGGCATCAACAAGTGCTTGTCCGTGACCTCGCCATAAAAGATAATCTTTACTCTGTGGGTCAACGGCATTGGCGTAACTTTTTAAAGCCCATTCACGTAATTGTCTGCGCATTTTTCCCTCCTTTGAATCATCGTCTGGAAGTGTAAGCCATGGTGCTATTCCTGCCATTAATCGTCCAAAAGCTTCCATGTAAATCACTCTGTTATCTCTACCATCATATGAAGCGCTGACCTCTACTAACATATTTTCACGCAATTTACCTTCTGCCATATTGCTTAAAACTGGAGCAGCAATTTTGTAAGCAAGTTGTGTCCAGTAGATTCTGTCTTTATTACTTTCCTGATTAGCTTCAAGATATCTTACATACTCACAAGCAGCCAAAAGAAATGCTCCTACACCAAAGTTTGAAGAAGAATCGGCATTTACAACTTGTCCTGGTATTGCTTTTTCTCCTATTGGCTGGACATATCCTATTTTGCCATCTTTTTGCAAAGCAGTATTTTTGAGATAATTCCAAGATTTATTAATTCCAGGAATAAATTCTTTTCTGTCCAAGTAATTATTATTAATTCCCCAAAGAATGGCATACGTAAAAAATGCTGTTCCGCTGGTTTCTGGGCCTGGAGCATGTTCAGGATCCATCATGCTTCTTGTCCAATATCCTTCTGGTTGTTGTATTTTGGTTACAGCCGAAGCCATTTTTTTAAACTTTTGTACAAAAAAATCTCGATGTTTATAATCGGCAGGCAGATCTTTCAGTACTTTGGCAAGTCCCGCCAAAACCCATCCATCGCCGCGTGACCAAAAATCTTTTTTACTGTTTAAACTTTTATGATTTGGATAGACATATTTTGCGTCGCGATAATACAGATTCTCTTCGGTATCAAACATAATACTATCTGAGTAGGAAAGATATTCGTACAGCTTGTCCAAGTACTGTCTGTTATTGGTTATTTTGTACATCTTCGTCATTACTGGCATTACCATATAAAGTCCATCACTCCACCACCAATAATCATTTTGAGCTGTAGACATTTGATATTCCATTACTTCCTTGGCTCTTGCAATTTTATGGGGTTCAGGCATTAGATTGTAAAGATCTGCATAAGTCTGAAAGCAGATTTGGTAGTCACCAAAAAGAACATATTCATCCGTTTCTCCATAAGAATATTTCCATTGTTTGCTGTCTTTATTTTTTACGCCCATCCATTTGTTATGGTTGGCCCAAGTTTCAGAATATTCACGGTATTTTTCATTTCCGGTAAGAAGATAGGCTTCGATATTTCCGGTATGATAGGCGGCATTATCCCAAAAAGAATTCGTCTGAGCAGTATTTCTTGTCTGCCAATAGGTATTAACTTTATCGATAATTTTCCTTACCTGTTCCGGTTTTTCGGATTGTGCGAAAGTGCCATTGAAAAATAAAATAAAGGATATTTGAAATATGAATTTAAATAAACGAGAGGTTAGAGTCATGGTTTTGTTTTTGGTGGTGGTATAGAAAGTTATTAAAGTAAGACGCAAAAAGAGTGTAAGTTAGTAAAATATCGCAACATATAGTCAAAAAGACATTAAGTTGTCTTTGCTATATGTAACACCTTGTATGTTAGAGTGAAATGATGTTTGGAATGCGAATTAAAAATTGTTTGTATCTTTGTAAAAAACCTTCGCCTGCTGGTATTAAGTAATGCAATTTTATACATGCGTTCTTTCCTTTTCTCAATATTCGGCATTTTTCTACTAAAGAATTTATAGGTTAGTTTAATCAATTCTGTATGATCAAAAAAAATATAAAACACACGTTTAGCACAGGAGTTACAATACCAAGTTTAATTTTTATAATTGGAGTTTGCGTGCTTTCAGCTGCTTTTCCTCAATTAACTGAAAATTTGCTAGATTCTGTTAAAGGCTTCATTTTTGTTAATCTTAATTGGATTTATGTTTGGTCGGTTACAGTCTTCGTTATTTTTCTGATTTACTTGATGTTCAGTAAATACGGTAAGATTAGATTGGGAAAAAATGATAGCAAACCTGAGTATTCTTTTTTTTCATGGATTTCAATGCTTTTTGCTGCAGGAATGGGGATTGGACTGATGTATTTTAGTGTTGCAGAGCCTATACAGCATTATTCAAATGAAATTTTTCAAGCTGGGCATCATATAAATCGTGCAAAAAATGCACAGCTTTATACTTTTTTTCATTGGGGTATACATGCATGGGCAATTTACGGAATCGTTGGTTTGTCACTTTCTTATTTTTCTTATCGATATAGACTTCCTTTGTCACTCAGAAGCTGTTTATATCCTTTATTAAAAAATAAAATTAACGGCAAGTGGGGAAACGCTATTGATGTTTTTGCACTTTGCAGTACTTTTTTTGGAATCACCACAACATTGGGATTTGGCGTTGTACAAATTAATTCAGGTCTTAAAATACTCCATTTAATCCCAGAAACTAGTTTTGGTTATCAGATTGCAATTGTATGTGTTTTGGTTACAATTTCTATTCTTTCTGCTGTCAGCGGAGTCGACAAAGGAGTTCGTATTCTGAGCAATATTAATATCCTTACGGCGATAGCATTAATGCTTTTCGTTTTATTCTTAGGACCTACAGTTTATATAATTGGAAGTTTTACAGAAGGTCTAGGAAACTACTTTAATAACTTTTTTAATTTGACATTCAGTACCCACGTTTACGAAGAAGAAACTCTTCCGTGGTTTTATAAATGGACGATATTGTATTGGGCTTGGTGGATTTCATGGTCACCTTACGTCGGACTTTTTATTGCTAAAATTTCGAAAGGACGTACAATTCGCGAATTTATTGCAGCAGTTCTTATCCTGCCGACAATCTTTAATTTTATATGGATGTCTGTTTTTGGCAGCAGTGCAATATGGTTTGATAAAAATAGTGTAGGAGGTGCTTTGAGCGCGCTTGCAGGAAATCCTGATATTTTAATGTTTCGTTTTTTGGATAATCTTCCATTATCAGGTTTTGTATCTGTGATGGTCATCATAATTATTATCATTTTCTTCGTCACTTCTGCCGATTCAGGAATTTATGTAATGAATGGCATAGCGACAAGAAACGCAAAGAATTCTCCAAAATGGCAAACTGTAGCGTGGGGAGTGCTTTTGGCTGCATTAGCGCTATTGGTTTTAAATGCGGGCGGATTAAATGCTCTGCAAAGTATGACTTTGATTACGGCGCTTCCTTTTTCAATAATTATTCTTCTCTTTATTGTAAGTCTGGTAAAAGCTCTGGTAATTGATATGGATTATTACGATCGTGAATTTTCTGCCACTACAGTGCAATGGTCAGGTGAATTTTGGAAAGAAAGGCTGCGACGAATTGTTTCTTTTAATGATAAAACTTCTGTCGATCATTTTATTGATAATACAGTAAAATCTGCTTTTGAAGATCTTAAAGAAGAGTTTGGAGCAAACGGTATTGAAGTTAAAGTCAATTATTTAGAAAATCCCAAAAGGATAGAAATCGAAATTCAATATGATGTTGTAAATAATTTTATATATGGTGTTAAAACGCAGTCAAGGTCAGTTTCAGATTATTTACTAACCGAGGAGAATCTTCCGGATTATGAAAATAAGAATACCTTTTATCCAGAATCTTATTTTGGAGATGCCCGAGAAGGCTATGATGTGAGATTGTTTACTAAAAACGAACTTATAAGTGATGTGCTAAAACATTACGAAAGATTCATCGAAATTATTTCGGAGCATAAAAATGCAATATTTATCAGCAGTGATGCAAATCAGAAGATAAAGTAAGCCAGTAAGCTTTTTATTTAATTTATAAGCAACTTTAAAAAATGTAATTTTGTGCCTATTTGTATTCTATGACTTCAAATAGCAAATCATATCTTTCTCCTAATTTTTTCTTTAATCGTTGTTTGCTTTTTTTGATAGCATCAATTGTAACGCCCAATAAATTAGACATTTCGTAGTTATTAAAATCTAATTTTTGAAGCATTATTATCTTAAGATTAGATTCTTTCAATTCTGGAAAATTTTCCACTACATAGTTGTAAAACTCACCATGTTGTTTGATAAACTCTCTTTTGAAGGCATTCCAATTTTCATCTGTCATCAAATGAGAGTTTAATATTTCGTCAAGCTTTGCTTTTTCTTCTTCAGATTGTACCGAAACAGAGTTTCTAATTTCTTCAAGTTCAGTTTCTAAAATAGATATTTGTTTGTTTTTATTTTTAAGATATTCGGCGTAAGTACTTATGTTAGAACTGGCATCATTGAGTTTTTGTTCAAAAAACAATCTGTCATTTTCTAGTTTTATTTTCTTTGTTTTTAATTTTTTATTTAAAGAACGATAAAGAATTAAACTTAATGAAATGGTTAAAACTAAAATCAGCATATAGACTTTTTTCGTTTTTTCGCCTTCTTCTAATTGCTGTCGAATTTTATTAGTATCATTTTCGTATTTCTTTTTCTGAATAAGCCAATGAGATTTCTGCAATACGGTATTGCCGTTTGTGTTAAGAAGATATTCCTCAATTTGTTTCAGCTGACGTCTTAACAAGAGTTCTTTTTTAGGATCTTTTCCGTTTAAAATACTGATTTTTAATTCGATTACTTCTTTTAATGAACTTCTATAATAGGATTTTGAACTTGCGATTTGTCCCGCTTTTTGTAAAATTTTTTCGGCTTCTGTTGTATTATTTAGCTTCAAAAGAATTTTAGCCAATAATATTGAAGCATACATTTCATTCTTATCAATTTTAAATTTCTGAGAATAAAAAATATCCTTTTTTAAAAGACTTATGGCTTCTTTTAAATTTCCTTTTTTCTCGTAAACAATTGCTTTATCGCCTAATATTTTTGCATATCTAATGCTGTCGCCAGCTGTTAACGCTATGGTTTCTGATTCATTAAAATAACGCATTGCATTCGACAAATCATTAGTTCTTAAATAACAATTCCCGATAGCATTTAAAACGCCTGCAGTTTCAGAAGATTTTTTGTCCATATACTGCATTGATTTTTTATAATAGCCAATGGCAGAGTCATCTTCTACAGTTGACATTATCCAACCAAAGAATTTAAAGGTTTCTTCGGGTAAAATCATTTCTGAAGGATCAATCTGATTGCTTTCTTCCATTGTTTTGAGCGCAATCGGAATCAGTTTATCAATCTGACAATAGAAATATAAATACTTAGCGTAATTCAATTGAACCCAAATAGCAAGGCTTTTATCATTTAGTTTTTTGGATTCCTCAATTGATTTTAAATAATATAAATCACTTCTGCTATTTATTTTATCGAAATAAGCAGAATAGCCGTTTGCTAGTAAAGCATTATATAAAATATGTGATTTTTTATTTGAAGATTTTTTTAAAAAATAGAGCTGTTTTTTTATTTCTAAAGTATCTTTTTCAAATTTATTTTCTCTCGTAATTATAGCTTCAATACTGCTTACCGAATAATCAAAAGATGTTTCTTGGGAGTACGATTGTTTAAAAAAAACAAAGGCAGTTAACACAAAAAATAATCTAATTTTTTTTGTAGAGAAAATCATTTTGGAAGATGGGCTTTTAGAAAGTGCTAAACTAAAGAATTAAAATGTTTTACTAAAAAAAACTCGAAGATATAAGCAAATTATTTCCTCAAAAAACTTTAAAAATCGTAATTATAAAAAAATTCTGATAGCTAATAAAAATGATTTGGAAATTAAAAAATCCAGAATAAAATAGATTTTGCTAAACTGCCTCAAAAGCCTTGATTTTTCTGATTTAGTACGGTCTTAATTAGTGTAATTATAAATTTTAAGATTTAATTTATTGTAAATCAGTATTTTGTGTTTTTGTTAGTATTGATTTGTCCCTGTTTTGTCTCTACTTGTTCTTTCGTTAACTATTTATTTTAAAGTAATTTTCGCGCTTATTTTAAGGTCCTAGAAAATGGCCTTTAATTACTGTAAACAATTAATTTTTTAAATGATGTCTATGAAAACAAAATTACTTTTAATGCTTTGCTTTTTTTGCGCAGCGATTTCAAATTATGCCCAAAGTTCAGCTTCTCAATCGGGAATAGCGGTGCAGGGTATCGCAAGAGATGCTAACAACACTGCTTTGACAAATCAATCTATTAATCTTACGTTTACGCTATATTATTTGGATGCTTCTAGTATCGAACAGACTATTAATAGAGTTACTAGAAATGTAACCACTGATGCGTTTGGAGTATTTTCAGATGTAATCGATCCAACAGCAGTAAACAACAGTTTGTTTGCAAATAATGCTGCTTACCTTAGAATTGAAAAAGGTTCAGAAGTAATTTCAGATGAGAAACTTCGCCATGTGCCGTATGCTATTTCTGCGAATAACGGAGTTCCAACTGGTTCTATTATGCCTTTTATTGGAACTGTAGCTCCAGAAGGTTGGGCACTTTGTAACGGAGCAGCGCTACCATCAACAGCTAAAGCTTTAATTGCTATGGTTGGAAATAATGCGCCTAACTTGCAAGGTATGTTTTTAAGAGGTACAGGAAATAGTTCTGTAAACAATCAGGCAGGTCCAGCTTTGAAAGCAACACAAGATGAAAGTTTAAAGAGCCACACACACGCTAAAGGTACTTTAGCTACAGCAAATGCTGGTAATCATAACCATAACAATGGTAATAATACGAAACTGATGTCTATTTCTGGAACTGGAACTCCTGATGCATTAGATAATTCTTCTAATGAGATTGATGTGACTGGAGGAAAAGATATGCTTGATGCTGGAGATCACACGCATACGATTACTGGAGATACGGCTGCTACAGGCGGAAATGAGACTCGTCCCGTTAACTATGGTGTAAACTACATCATCAAATTATAAAGCTGTAATTATGAAGAAAATAATTGCAGTTCTCGGAATGTTTGTTCTGGGAGCGGGACTTTATGCTCAAAATAATAATGGAGCTAAAATTACACCCGTTTCGCAGGCCATTCAAAAAAATGGTTTCAACATACAGGTTGGACTTCCATTTTTAGGACAGAATAAAACCGGACCAAGACGTACAAATCCTGCAGATATTCGTTTTCCATGGAATACGTTGTATCTATATAACACATTTGCAGAGGAATCTTTTGCTGTTTCAAAAGGATTTTATGGAGATAAAGTTTTAATTACTTGGAATTTAAGAGCCAATGAAAACTTAGTAAAAAGTATTAAAATCTATAGAAGGGTTTATACTGAGGCCGGAAATCTGCCTTATAACTTAGTAGTTGGACTTTCTCCAACAGAAACTACCTATGAAGATAAATATGTAGAAGGGGGAGTTTTATACGAATATATGTTAGAAGCCCAAGGAATTAGTACAACTCCGATATTGTACAGTACTTATATTACTGGTATAGGTTACAGAAATCCTACGGCAGTTGTAACGGGTAACATTAGTTATAAAGGCGGAAATCCAGTTAAAGATGTTGTAGTTACAGCAACTCCAAGTGGAAGTGCTGTGGCTAAAGGAAGCGCGTTGAATATTCCTGCTTCGGGGTTTGTTGATCTTAAAGAGTTAAGCACGACTATTTCAAATGCAGCAACTTTACAGGCTTGGGTAAAACCAAATGGTGCTTATGCAAACGATTCAGAAGCGGCTATTCGATTGTTTAATCTTTCGAGTTCAACAAGCGCAGATAATCTTGATGTTACGGTAAAATTAAATCCAGTGGCTAAATCACTAGATGTTAATATTGGTGGAAGTAAATATTCATTAAACAATTATTTCCCTTCAGGTAATTTAAACTCAAGAGGAAATGACGTGCTTGTGCCTGTTTCGGAGTTCAACAACTCTTTTGTGCATTTTACAGTGGTTGTAAATGACAATCAGATTCCATTATTATATGTTAACGGAAGACAGATTTCAGAAGATTACATTAAAGAAATAAACAAGCTAAAAACAGTTGATGCCTCTTATAAGGATATTGATTTTAGTGCAGTAATCCCTACTGGTAAAACAAGACTTTCAGGGATAACTTGGGATAACGCCAAAGTTGGAGGATCAAAATCAAGTTATGTTGATGAAATAAGAATCTGGAAAGCAGCATTAGAATCGTCTGTAATTAGAACAGATTATTCAAGATTTATCAGCGGAAATGATTCGAGAATGGTAACGTACCTGAGAGCTAATGAAAAAGCAGGAAGTTATGCTTACGATTTATCTCGCAACGGTTTTAATTATAACGAAAACCACGGTAAACTTTGGGACGCGAATACAGCGGAAAGCAATAAAGTTTTATGGGCTTCAGAAGCTAATAATTATCCTACAACCTCTCAATTGGGTATTTTAGGAGTAACAGACAGCAATGGAAATTACCAAATCAGTGCGATTCAGTATTCTGGTACAGGAGAATCTTATAACATTACTCCAATGTATGGTCAGCATAAATTTGAACCAAACCAGCAGTTAGTTTATTTAGGGCTAGGTTCTGAAGTAGTTAATAAAATTGACTTTGTCGATCAGTCTTCGTTTAGTTTTAAAGGTGTAGTTGCGTATGATACTCGCGAAGTTTTTCCATCTTACAGAAAAGCAGATAATGATAAGGCCGGTACATGGATTGCGGGAGGTGCAAATATTCTAGATGAAGGATATAATTATTATGAAATTAACGGTACAAAATATTCAAAAGGGGAATACTGGAAAAATGATGCAGGAACTCCTTTAGATAAATCAGATGATTATTTAGATATTTACGCCAAAATATTTACAGTTGGAGCCAATGTATATATTGATGGAAATATTGTGCTTGACGCGAATAATATTCCTGTAGTTACTGATGATAATGGTTACTTTGATATAAGTGTGCCTATAGGAAAACATTACATTACAATAAAAAAAGACGGACATCAATTTGTTTATAATGGACGTTTTCCAGCTGCTACAAGTGAGTTTAAAGAATTTTTTGAAGATTCTAATGATCCAGTTTATTTTATAGATACAACTAGAGTTACCGTTGTAGGTAAAGTAGTTGGAGGTGCTGTAGAAGCTGAAAAGGTTATTGGTTTTGGTGGAAATAATGTAGTAACAAAAACTATTATTGATGCTGGAGTTACAAAAAATCTAGAAGTTAGTGCCAAAAATAATATTGGTGAAGCTAATTTTACGTTAGGTTATGCACCAGTTGGAGCGAGTGTTACTAATTACACTAAGTATACTTATAAAACCAATCCAGCTTCTGGAGAATATAGAGTTGCAGTAATGCCTTTAAAATATAATTTAGAAGCAAGTGATTTGGAAATTAAATCCAATTCCAACATTAAATTACTAAAAGTAGGAACTACTGAAACATTTGATTTTTCTGAAATTCCGGTTACTAAAACACCCGAATTTAAGTATAAAGAAAACAATGTAGAGAAAACTTTATCAGGAACTCCGTATCATTACGAGAAGAGTTTTACATACAGATCTACTCCTGTATTGCAAGTGACGCAGCAGACTTCTGATGCGGCTATTTCTGTTGGGGGAACACAGGTTTCTACAGTAAACTTTGCAAAACCAGTTTATACACAGTTTTTTCCATACAAAATTGTCATGGATCGTTTCGAACGTTATACCAATAATGATTCTGGAACTCCTGTAGAAGTAAAAGTGCCGGTAACAGATGGTGAATTGGTAAAAACAAACAATTTGGCTTTACCAGGTTCAGAAACAATTACAGCGGATGGAAGCACTTTAACGTATTCTTTTAAAGGAGGAATTCCTTCGATTACGCCTCCATTTGAGATAAAAAGTACTTTAAAATACCGATTGAACGAAGTGGATTATCCAGTTGAAAATTTCAACGATACTGGAATTGTCTTAGGAGGAAAAGCAGACGGAAGCCAGACTTTTGTAACTGCAGCACCAGATGTTCCTGCAATTATTTTAAGAGACCCTCCTGGTTCTAATAGTTCTGCTTCGCTTGAAGCGGGTCAGAGCATTTCGTTTACTGCAGAATCTTCTTTGGCACATCAGGAAGGTGTAGAACAAGAACTTACAATCGCGGGCGGAATGTATTTTGAGCTTCAAGGAGGTTTAGTTCCAACGCCGAAAGTATCAATAGAACAAGAAAATTCAGCCGTTACGGGTGTTAATCTTTCTAATACTTCTCAAGACGGTAAAACGGTAACTACTACTTACACTTTTAATAAAACAATTTCAACAAGTGATGCTACGGATTATGTAGGTTCAGACGGAGATTTATATATCGGAAATTCAAAAAACATATTTTATGGTTCGTACGATAATGTTGAAACGTCTAAAACAATACCTCAAAAATTTGTAAATGGTCAATCTGTTCCTTTAGCTGCAAGCGAATATATAAACTTAGGTACGTCAAGTGCTCCAGTATATATAAGCAAGCAAAAGGCATTGAGTTTTGTAGATAAACCTACTGAAACCTTCTTTATTTATTCGCAAAAACATATTTTGACTACTTTGATTCCAGAGTATGAATCGTTCATTTCAAACAATTTAAATGGACCAGATCCGAACTCTGCTGCCAACGTGCAAAAGCGAGCAGAATACGAAGAGAAGATCAGATTGTGGAGAAAAGTCATTTTGGATAACGAAAAAGTAAAATATGCGGCTAAAAATGATCGTGCCGCTTACAAAAATGGTTTATCTGGAGTGGTGACAAACTTCAATAATGAAGTTAAGAAAGCGCTTAACGAATACAGTGATCCTGCGGCTAAAGCAAGATTAACCAATAAGCTTAATGATTCGGATAAGCTTAAAAATTTGATTGGATCTGAATTTGAGAAAAATGTATCTTTTGATGCAGGTTTAGGATCGTATTCCCGTAGTGTAGAAACAAGCATAGTTTCTGCTACAACAACTTCATACAATTTAGTTATTGATGAGTCAGTAGCTGCAATAATTGGTTTTTCAATAAACAAAGTGGGTATGGAGTCTAACACAAAAGCATTTTTCCAACAAGACATCAATTCATCTTTATCTGAAGAAGAAGCATCAACAACCAACATAAGTTATACTTTTAAAGACAATGATAAAGCGAACTTTTTAAGTGTTGACGTTGTAAACTCTTTTGATGGTAACGGACCAATTTTCATCACACAAGGAGGAAGAACTTCTTGCCCGTATGAAGACGCAGAACAGACTCATTTCTACAATAAAAGTTTGTACAGCGATACGGCGACAGCAATTAACGAATTGCCAGAAGATAAACGCGAAAATTTAAGTTTTGCTACTCAAAAAGTAGAAGTTCCTGTGCTTGCTGTAACAGATAATGATGTTTCTAATGTGGTAGAAACTAAAAAAGCAGAGTTCGAACTAAAACTTCAAAACAATAGCGTATCTGGTTCTGATGCCGATTTCTTATTGGTTGTAGATAACACTACTAATCCAAATAATGCCATAATTAACATTGAACCAAACGGTACAATTGTTCACGTACCTTATGGAAAAGAAGTGATCTACAAGCTGACGTTAGGCAAGTCTATTTCAGATATTTATGAATACAAAGACATAAAAATCAGATTGCAGTCATTATGTGATGGCGAAGATGTAAGTTCAGAAGTGTTTATTTCGGCAAGCTTCGTTCCGTCATGTTCAAGCGTAACGGTAAGTGCTCCATTAAACACTTGGGTTTACAACAGAGAAAAAGCTTTTAATACTGATGGATCAACTAAACCATTAGCTATAAATCTGACTGGTTATAATACGAAGTTTAAAAGCTTTAAGAAAATTGATCTGGAGTATAAATTAGCAACAAGTCCAAACTGGGTTCGCCTTCAGACGTATTATGGAACTCCTGAGTTTTATAATGAAGCAGTAAATAACAAAGAAACTCAGATTTCATCTATTGGCGCTGCGACAACTTTAACTTATAATTTTGATATTGCTGGTTTAAAATTAGCTGATGGCAAATATCAAATTAGAGCGAGAAGCACTTGTACAAATGACACAGAATTTATTTCTGAAATTATATTAGGAACTGTTGACTTAAGTGCACCTCTTTTATTTGGGACACCATTGCCAACAAACGGAATTTTAAGCGCTGGCGAAGATTTGAAAGTAAGCTTTAATGAGAGTATTTTCTATAATCCTGCTGTTAGTACAATCGAAATTAAAGGACAGACGAATCAGTTAAAAATTGATCATAATGTAAGCTTGCGTTTCGAAGGAGCTAACAATACTGCGGTAATCAACAGTCCGCAAATTAGTTCAGGAAATTTAAGCCTTGAATTTTGGTTGAACAATGAAACTAAAACTTCAAGCGCTTCTATTATTTCTCAAGATGGCGGTTTAAACATTGGATTGAATAACAGAAATATCTCTTTCACATTAGGAGATGTAACTGTTCAAGGAGAATTGAAAAACGATAATCTATTCCATCATTATGCTTTTACATACAACAGCAGCAATGGTGATTATAGAATTTTTGAAGATGATATCGAAATTGGTTCTAAAAGCGGTAAAGCAAATGCGCAATTTGCTAATAATAATGCTGTAACAGTAGGTGGAAATACATTTACAGGAAACATGCACGATCTGCGTTTATGGAATAAAACATTAAGCAGAGAAGATTCATATTCAAAAATGTACTCTAAATTAATGGGTAACGAAGCAAATCTGGTTGGTTTATGGCCAATGAATGAAGGAAGAGACGCTTTAGCTAAAGATTTAGTGAGATTTAAACATGCAACTGTTAATGCTTCATGGGATATTAAACCAAAAGGAACTTCATACGACTTTAATAACGGACAGTACTTGGTTATGGACAATGTAAATTTTGTTCAGATTACTAAAGAAATGGACGCTACAATGGAGTTTTGGATTAAAACAGCAACTTCGCAAGAAGCTACTATTTTCTCAAATGGAAAAGGTGACGGAACTGATGTAGTTCAAAGTAATGGATTATCTAATAAATGGTCTGTTGATATGAATAATTCTGGTAATCTTTTATTGAAAAGTGAAGGCCAATCTTATGTTTTAACAACAAAAGGACTTTCTGATAATGCATGGCACCATGTAACTTTATCATTCAATAGAGTAGGATCATTGAGAACTTATGTAGATACGAAATTAGTATCTTCAAACCAGATGACGGCTATTGGAGGTTTCTCTGGAAATAAAATTTGGTTGGGAGCTAGAGGAGCAAAAGATCTTGCTGGAAAAGAAACGGTTGATCGTACTTTTACAGGTAAAATAGACGAATTCCGTTTATGGAATACACTTCGTAATGTGGAGCAAATCAACAGAGACAGTTATAATGAAGTTGATGTTGAAAGCATCGGTTTATTATTGTATTCAAGATTGAATGTTCCAGATCCGGTTACAGCAAACGGACCGAGATATTATCATGCAGACACCAATCAGACTGTGGTAGCAAACAACGCCGTTTTAAGTGGAGGAACAGTGAATTATTCAAATGATACTCCTGCGATAAAACCAGAACGTCAGTTGGTGAAATTTGTAACGACAAATGTTATTAAAGATGGCGAAATGATTATCGCACCAGTTATAACTGATTGGGCATCATTAGAAGGGCAAATTTTAGATATTACGGTACACAGAATGTTTGATAGTGCCAATAATATGCAGGAATCTCCAGTTACTTGGACAGCCTATGTTAATCGTAATGAAGTGAGCTGGTTTGCAGAAGGATACAACGAAATTGTTGACCTAACTAAAAACAGCGGTGAAACTAAAACTTTCGAAATTACATTAGTTAACAAAGGAGGAAAACAACAGCCGTATACCATTAATAATATACCAAGCTGGTTAAGTTTAAGTAAAACCACTGGAAGTATTGATCCTAACACTAAAACTACAATTAAAGCAACTGTCGATGAAAACGTTGCGGTAGGAGAGTATCTGGAGAATTTATACTTGCAGACTGATTTTGGCTACGACCAAAAATTACAGGTAAAACTAAGAGTTTTAGCTCCAGAACCTAATTGGAATGTAGATCCGACTCGTTTTGATTATAGTATGAATATCATCGGAAAAATAAAAGTTGACGGCGTGCTGTCTGCTGATTCTTATGATAAAATTGCTGCTTTCTATAACGAAGAAGTAAGAGGATCTGCAAAACTGGTTTACAACGAAGCTTACAAAGAATATTTTGCATTTTTAACGATTTACAGCAATGCAAATTCGGGAGAAAATTTGAAATTTAAAATTTGGGATGCTTCTCAAGGGAAAATTTTAGAAGCTTCTGTAGAAACTAATCCATCAATCAATTTCATGAATAATGAAGTCTTAGGAACTTTAAGCAAGCCTTATATTTTCGTGAATTCAGGTTTAGTAGAACAGGAAATTAAATTGAATAAAGGGTGGACATGGGTTTCTTTAAACACGAACGATACTAATTTCTCAGATTTAAATGCTTTGACGAAGAATCTAACGTTAGAAACTTCTAACCGTATTTTGAGCCATTCTCCTGCATTGCTTGATACGTATTTTAAAGATAAATCAAATCCTGAAAACAGCGGATGGTCTGGTACAGTTAGTGCAAACGGAGGACTTTCATCTTCTAAAATGTATAAAATAAATGTAACAGAAGTACAGACATTAAAAATCAAAGGAAAAAGCGTAGACGTTGCGACGTGGAGTTTCCCTATGAAAGAAAACTGGAACTGGGTTGCTTATCCTTTAGGATCTAATCAAACAACAAATGAAGCTTTGGCTTATTTTGAAGCTGCTGATGGTGATGTTATTAAATCGCAGAATTTGTTTGCAATCTATGACCCAATTATTGGATGGAATGGAACTTTAAAATATTTAGAGGCAGGTCAAGGTTACATGATTAAATCAAGTAAATCGCAGACTTTCAAGTATCCTGATAATTTGGAGAGAAGCAAAACTGGAAAATCTGCTTCAAATGAAACACAGGAAGAAATCGCTTCAGAGTTCACTTCATATTCACAAAATATGAATGCTGTTGTTTTACTTCCAAAAGGATATGATGAATTGTATGTATATGATTCAAAAGGTGTTTTAAAAGGAAATGCAAGAAACCAGATGATAAACGGAAAAGAATTGAGTTTCATTACCATTTTCGGAGATGATACAGAAGAGCTTTCGTTTACGCTTGGAGATGGATTTGCGAAAAAAGGAACTTCTAAATCATTCACTTTTAAAGGAAATGAAGTGCTTGGAACAATTACGAATCCAGTTATTTTAGAAGAAGCTTCAAAAAGTGAAAACAGCATTTATCCAAATCCATTTGCAACTACTTTAAATATAGAATTGAACGTAGCTAAAAAGCAGGAAGCGTATATTAAGCTTTTTTCAGTAAACGGTCAATTGGTATTCAGCCAAAAAACGGTTATTGAAAGCGGTAACAATGTGGTTTCAATTTCTCCAAGTATTGCACAAGGTGTTTACATTGTTGAGGTTGAAGTAGATGGAAAGCTTGTTAGAACCAAAGCAATAAAAAATTAAATAATCAATAATTGAGCTCCTAAAACATCTTTCTTAAAGTTTGTTTTAGGAGTTTATAATCAATTAAAAATGAGAAATTATATCCATATAACACTATTGCTTTTTATAATAAGCAGTACTGTATTTGGCCAATCGCCAGACTGGTCAGTAAATGAAAATAAATTTCAATATACCATGTCGTTTGAAGGTTTCATCAATGTTGATGGAAAAAATTTAACAAGCATTAATGATAAAGTAGCAGCTTTTGTAAACGGAGAATGCCGCGGAGTTGCCAGTCCTATTTATGTGTCAAGCGAAAAAAAGTATGTCGTTTACTTAACTGTTTTTGCTAACACAGATAATGAAGTAGTTAGTTTTAAGATCTATGATGCTGCAAACAATGCGATCAAAAATGTAGAAAAAACAAAAATATTCGAAAACAACAAACACTACGGGGATCTATTCCAGTCTTATAGTTTTGCAAGCCCAGCCTTGCGAAATGCAACTGAAATTACAGATTTTAGTTTTAAAGACTTAAAAACTGCTAAAACTATTAACGGTTCAGAAATAACACTTTATGTTGCTAAAGGAACGAATGTTTCGGCATTAAACGCTTTGTTTGAATTAAGTCCTGGAGCTGGATTGTTTATAGGAACAACGGCTAAAATTTCGGGATCAAATTCTATCGATTTTACAAATCCGGTGCAGTTTCAAGTGCTTTCAGAAGATCAGTCAGTTGTAAAACAATGGACGGTAACCGTAAAATTAGGCAGCGCACAATTTTATAAAAAAGATGCAGTATGTTATGCTGGAGGCGTTATCAAAGTTTTATATGATGAAAACAACGTTCCAGCTGATTTGGCGAAAAACGGTGTCAAAATCACCAGCCAAAACATTCAAAATGGCCAAACTGTTTTTGATAATTTAGAAGCAGGTAAATATACTGTCACAATAGGTAGTACTAATAAAGAAATAGTAATAAATCAAAAACAATAATGATGAGAATTAAGCAATACTACATTTTAGCACTAGTCATGTTTTTGTTTTTTAGTTGTTCTGAAAGTGAAGAAACGGCTATTTATTCTAAATCAATTTCTTTTGTACATGCAGATGGTACCAAATTAGCTGAAAACGAATGCATCAGTCCAAATGTAAAATACGGAATAAAGATCGAAACTAATTTTGTTGATATAAATAGACCTTTCAGAGTAGATTATTCTGTAAACGGTACAACGTATACAATGACTTTTACAACGAGTACTTCGCAAACGAATCCAATTACATTGGTTAATGGTAATAATACTGCTCAAATTGTTGGAAGTAACTATAAGGCAGTTCTTAAATATGTTGACCAGGGAGATTTCGAATTGGTAGAATAAAAAGATATAAAGTTTTATTTGAGATAGGGTTGTCAATTATTGGCAACCCTATTTTTTTAATTTAATGATGAAAGGAAAAAAAACGGAATTATTGTATTCAGAATATTTTTGTCTTTTTTGGTGATATTTTTATAAAAAACAGGTTTTATTTGCTTAATTCTAGATAATGGATTGATAAAATTAAACTATATATAAAAGTAAGTATTCCTTTTTTTTAATAAGGGCTTTTTTATATTTTCGCGGGCATAGAATTGTGTGAATCCTAACAAAATCAGCTTGAATATAAAATATACGATGTTGTTTCTACTTTATCAAGTACGGTATTAGAGCTGTATTTATATCTTTTTTGCGGTTTATAGATTAAAATACTATTATTCCAATCCATTAGAATCTGTTAAGAATACTCCACGCCAAATTTATTATAATCTTAAAATCACATCATCCCCTTATCATGAAAAAAATTACTCTATTGATCTGCATTCTTTTTGCAGTTGCCAGCGTAAGCGCTCAACAAGAAAAAGGAATTATAGGCTACAACAATTGGCTAAACGGTTGGACCGAGTTTAAGCCTAACAAGATCGATTATGGAGAGGCAACTCAAATTTTGGCAGGAAATATTTCTGTTAATACCAAATTGCTAAAAAGAAATATCTACGTTTTAGAAGGAAACGTTTATGTTACAAACAATGCTGTTTTGACGATAGAACCAGGAACAGTAATTATTGGTGATTTCGCAACCAAAGGAACTTTGATCGTTACAAAAGGCGCACAATTGGTAGCTGATGGTTTAGAAACAGATCCAATCGTATTTACTTCAAACCAAAGCCAAAAGAAAGCTGGAGATTGGGGTGGAATTGTAATGTTTGGTAACGCACCAATTAATAAATTTGGTAATGTATCTTCTTATAACATGGATCTTGATCCTTCAATGACTACTTATGGAGGTGATAACGTAGCTTCAAACTCTGGAATTTTAAGATATGTGAGAATTGAGTTTGCCGGCAGAAAAGTAAAAGGACAAGACAGCTTTAATGGATTAACTCTTGCTGGTGTTGGTAATAAAACCGTTCTTGAAAATGTTATGGTGAGCTATTCTGGAGGCGATTCATTTTCTTTTTATGGAGGCGATGTGAATGCTTCAAAATTTGTTTCTTTTAAATCAGTTAATGATGACTTTAAATTTTCTCAAGGAGTTCAATGTAAATTCATTAATTCATTGGCTGTGAGATCTTCTTACTTCTCAAGTACTAAAGACGGATCTCGTTGTATGGAAGTTAGATCTTTCGAGAAGAAAAGTGAAACAGATTTCACTAAAAAACAGACTTTAGTTATTGCAGGAAATATTACAATGGTTAATGACAGTGAAAACATTAACGCAGACATTCAGGCAGGATTGGTAAAAGAAGCCGTTTACGTAGCTGAAAGCGCTTCTCTTGAAATGAGAAGAAGTGTAATCTCTGGATTCAGCCCTGCGGTTTTATTAGACAGTAAAATTGATATCAATGATGCTAACCTTAAAAAGATCAAATTTGAGGAAATGTATTTCAACTTATGCAACGGAAACATCTTTACAGAATTCAATTCGAACAATGAAGATTTAGAAAGCTGGTATGGAAGTACTGTATTTTTTAATGTTTATTCTCAAAGCGATAGTAAAGAGACATTCATTGATATGTTCAATCCTAAAAAACCAGATTTCAGATTACAACTTGGAAAAATTACTAGTGCAAGCGGTAATAGATAGTAGTTTAGATTTTTATTTCTGCTTCGGAAATTCTATTAGTTAAATCCCCCATGTTGGGAATCTGATAAAGATCAAGGTTATAAACCGGCTCAATTGTCGTGACATTGTCACAACGATTGAGCCGGTTTCATTTTTAGCTATAATGTGAATCTACAAGATGAGTTATGGTAGAGTTTGAAAGATCCGTATTTATTGGATTTTTTTAAATTTAGAAAATGCTTATTTTGATAAGGATTTAAGAGACGTTATCTGAATGAAAGGATTTTTTAATTTTCTTTTTATTTTTTTATCTCTATTTCATTAAAATCCCTAAAAATTTGTATTTTAGTTCAAGCCCAATCCTACATTTTGAAACATGCATAACTTACAAATATTGCCTCCAGATTTATTATTGAAAATCATTCTTAGGGTAATAAAATGCAACGAAGGTTTATGAGAAAAATGCAAGGGTATTTCAAGTTCAGGAGCACCAGTTTCTAGGGAAAATTTTGTTGGGTTATGATTTAAATAAGTTGTCAATGTTATTTTTTCGCATTTTTATTATTAAAGCTGTGGCTTCAATTTTTTTTGAGATAGCTGTAGAACGTTTCTCACCAAGCGATTTTCGTTTGTATTGCCTTTTATTTTAAAATATCAAGATTAGGAAAGATTAAAAAGAGTTTAACCTTAAGCAACTTAAGATATGCAAATGAAACAAAAAAACGACAGTTTGGATCAATCGGAGCATATAGGAGAATTTCTCTCTGCGATTAAAGCCAAATCGGATAACTTAGCTAATTATTTTATTTTCTGTTTTTTTGTTTTTGGCTTGTTCCTCGCTTTTTTTTACGATACCTGGCAGATAGCAATTGGAGTGGGAGGTCTTCTATTGGTAGCCTATTTTTCAGCAAAAGTGGTTCTTGCCGATTCGGACTTCTACCAGTATGTCTTAAGCGCCGTTTTAGGTATTTTTATGGCACAGTTTATCTATCAGATGCATGGTCTGTTTGAAATGCACTTTACTGCGTTTTTGTCGAGCGCTATATTGATTACCTATCAAAAATGGAAATTGCAGATTCCTCTTTTAATTATTGTCATAGTTCATCATGCTTTGTTTGCCTACATGCAGTATTCAGGAGCAGACGGAATCTATTTTACGCAATTGGACCATATGTCGATGCAGACTTTTTTGTTTCATATTATTCTTGTAGCGGCGATTTTTTCAATTTGCGGATTGTGGGCTTACCAGTTTAAAAAATACAGCGAAATGCATATCGATCTCATCTTCAGGAAAAAAGAGATTGAAAATATGGAGCTTAAAAGAGCCAATTATGAGCTAGACCATTTTGTTTATAGTGCTTCTCACGACCTGAGAGCACCGCTGAATTCTATGCAAGGACTTATCGAAATCGCTGAAGATGAGACAGAAGAAGAACATACATTAGAATATTTAGATGCTTTAAAAGGGAATGCGAAAAGATTGGACGCCTTTATCTGTGATATTTTGGATTATTCACGTAATCTTCGAACTGAAGTGGAGAATGATCCCATTATTTTTGAAGAGCTTTTAGAAGTGATAGAGCAAAATCTCAAATTCATGGGTGAGAGCAGCCGCACTGTTGATTTTATCACTACCATCAGTGGCGAAAATCCTGTTTTTTCAGATAAAAGCAGGCTTAACAATATTTTGAACAATCTTATTTCAAATGCAATCCGCTATCAGGATATTGAAAATGAAAACCCTTTCGTTAAAATTGAGATTAACATCTTCGAGCATGAAACGCACATTATAATTAGCGATAACGGAATCGGCATTCCTGAGGAATCACAGCCTAGAATATACGATATGTTTTATCGCGCATCCAACAGGGCAGTAGGATCAGGGCTTGGATTGTATATTGTAAAAGAAGCCCTCAACAAACTCGGTGGCAAGATAAGAATGTCTTCTGCTGTGGGGGAAGGAACTACTTTTTTTATTGAAATTCCAAATAAACAGATAAATAAGTTAACTAATGGAAGCACTACCGCATAAGACATTTTACAAAAAGATTCTTTTTATCGATGACAATCCGACTGACCGATTTATTGCAAAAAAAATGATAGAAAAATGCAGCTTTGCTCAAGAAGTTATTTTGAGTGAATCGGCCTACCAAGCATTGGAATATCTTAGTTCACTAGAAGATGAGCCCAACTCATTGCCAGAATTTATTTTTCTGGATATCAACATGCCAGGTATGGACGGATATGGTTTCTTGGAAGAATATTCTAAGTTTCCTGAAACTGTTAAAGCCAAAAGTATCATTTTTATGCTTACAACTTCCCTGCATCCCGATGATCTTAAACGTGCGCAAGACAATCCTCTTGTTGTCCGATTTATAAATAAACCCATAAGCAGAGATAAATTGGAGATCATTCAAAATGATTTTCCTATGCCAAATTAAGGAGCATTTCTTTATTGTGTGTTATTTAATATTGTTTTTTTGAAACAAAACAGATTCTTTATCGACTAATGTTTTAGAGAGGACTTTAAATTCAATCACCTTTTAACTGTAACACTTTAAAACTAAAAACTATGATGACCTTAATTGCTATATTTTTTCCCTCACTTTCTTTTTTGCTAAGAGGAAAACTTCTGACTGCGCTGCTGTGCCTTATTCTTCAAATCACACTGATAGGATGGATTCCTGCTGCTATATGGGCTTTGGTATCGCTTCAGAATTCAAGAGCAGACAGGAGAAATGCAAAACTGATTAGAGCAATGAGAACGAAATAAAGGCATTCATATTCTAAAATCTACTTTATATGCTGAATTAGTGAGGTTCCAGTAAAATTTTGTGTCCTTTCTTTAATTCGACTAATCTTCATATTCCCGAATTGTTTCGTTTTCGTATTCTAAAGCTAAAAGTTTTTCTTTTTTTAATTTTTATTACACTTCCGCAGTCAATAAAATCTTTTATTAGCTCTCCAACTTCTGTACAGATTAAAATATTCTGGTACAAAACTTCCATTTGCAATTAAGCTTTTTTTCATGTTTTAAAGTCTTAATTATCCCTTTCTTATGTTTTTTGGCATGTAGCTTTGCAACGTTAATATTAAATGTGGATTTATAAAAATAGATTTTGCTTTGTCTTTGTAGTGTAAATTCTACATAACAAAGCATATATGTTCTACAAAAATAAAAAATGGATGATCTTATTTTTGCTACTATAAATTTATTTGAAGGATGTAATTTTTTGATAGCGTAAGAAATTATAAAGTTAGTTGGGTTATTAATTATATTTCATTTTGTGCGTTAGAGTTGCAATAAGTGAAATATAGCAATACTAAAAAACGATGTTTCGATTAAAGAGATTTGGATTAAGGCATAGAAAATTACTGCACTTTGTTTTATTGGCAAGCATTATTGTCATGCAAATCGTATTGCTGTCAATACTTTACAATGAAATTGTAATTGATTCTAAGTTAAGAGATATAGAGAAAAGCGTAAAATTATCCATTCAGACAAAATATTCAAATAATAAGGTCTGGGACAAGTTTAATGCAGAACAGCAAGATAATAGTAATATTGTTTTAAAGCATAATTTTTCAAATCAACCAATTGTTCAAACTTCTACGTTTACATCAGTTTTAAATAAAAAACAGAATCTTTTTAATGCCCATAGAAATGCAGAGTTTTATCAGGCAGAGCTTTTAAAATTAAATGAGGAAATTCAGTTGCTTAAAAATAATCATTTAATGATGCAGTCACAATTTAAGGAATTGCTTATTGATAGAAATGCATTATTAGAAAAATACAATACTGCTATAAATCTGTTAGAAAATAAAGAACAACTGCAAATTGAAAGGCAGCAGAGCTTGGGTAAAATTATGAGAAAAGGCCTATTAGCTTTAGTGCTTGCCCTATCGATTTTGCTCATATTTTTTACAAGAATAACTTTTAAATACGAAGAACATTTAGAGAATACTCAAAAAATGGCCTTAAACAATTTAAAATTTAAGGATAGAATTGTGGGGATGATCAGCCACGAGATACGATCTCCTCTTAATATTGTATCGCTTTATTGTAATGCGATAAACAAGAGGATAAAAGATACAGAATTAAGAGATTCCATAAAATCGATACAGTTTACGACAAATTCAATTTCGTTAATAACAAATCAAGTATTAAGTTTTGCTAAAAGTGAAGATAAAAAAATGAAACTCAATAAGAACTCTTTTAAACTTGAAAGAGAGTTGGTTCAAATTTTAGATGGATTAAAAAATTTCGTTGAAAACAGTGGAAACAAACTCAAACTCAATTTGAATATTCCAGCTGAAGCAACTGTTTATAGCGATTCTGTAAAAATACACGAGCTTTTCTACAATATTGTAGGAAATGCAAATAAGTTTACAGAAAATGGAGAAATTGAGGTTTCGGCATTTTGCACAGATCTTACTCCAGATGAATATCAACTTGAGGTCAAAGTAAAAGATAACGGAATAGGAATGTCTGAAGTCGATGTCGAAAATGTTTTTAAAGAATTTTATCAGGGAGAAGTATCAGAAAAAGTTCATAACCTAGGGCTTGGTTTAGGTTTAAATTTATGCAAAGAACTCGTTGAATTGTTTAAAGGGGATATAGGTGTCAAAAGCCAAATAAATGAAGGGACAACAGTGACCTTTAAGGTTTGTCTTAAAAAATGTAAAAACGGTTCTTTAATCAGTTTGGATAACGGATTGATGGGATCTCCTTTTATGACAGCATAAATAGAGACAAATAAGAGAAACGGTTAATATTTTTATTGTGTAATAGTTTAAGGCTGCTGCTGTAACAGCATTCATTTAATAATTTAATTTAAAAAGAATGGAAACTAGCATGACATTCGTAGTGGCCGATGACCACAGTATGGTAAGGCAAGGAGTCAGCTTTTTGCTTAATGATACATATCCTGAAGCAAAAGTGTTGCAGACAGGCAGTTTTTTAGAAATCTTAAAATTAGTGAATCAAGAAAAAATCAATTTGCTTTTATTAGATATTAATTTTCCAGACGGAACAAGTCTAAATATAATTCCGACTATAAAAAAATTACAGCCCAATATTAAGATTTTGATTTTTTCGGCTTATGACGAAGAGATGTACGCAATGCGCTATTTGAATGTTGGCGCAAATGGTTATTTGCAAAAATTAAGTACAGAAGAAGAGATTAAATATGCAGTGAATTCAGTGATCACAAATGGGAAATATGTGAGTAAGAATATTCAAAATAAAATCATGGATTCTTTCATTTTAAAGAAACCTCTAAATCCGCTAGAAATCCTTTCAAACCGTGAAATAGAAATCGCTAAATTGCTTGTACAAGGAGTATCGAGCAGTAAAATTGCAGAAACGTTAAACATTAAGAAAACAACTGTAAGCACTTATAAAAATAGGGTGTTTGAGAAATTGGATATCAATAATCTTTCATCATTAATTAGCCTTTTTCATCTATATTATTTTAAAGAAGCTTAAGAAGTATAAAAATAGATTTAATGCGAATATAATAATTGAGGCATTCGTAAAATACAGTTTTAAAATAAAAAAGGTCCAGCTTAAAAGCTGGACCTTTTTTTTAAAGCTTATAAAGGTAATTAAGGATAGTTAGATGTTTTTTGAAACGTATCGATAGTATTTTCGATACCCCAGTTTTCAAATTCAATTCCATAAGTCAAACTATAGTTTTTTTACAGGGTAGAACTAATGCTACAATTATTGAGTTTTTCCGTCTACAGAAATTTAAGCAGAGTGAGGCTAATTTTGCGAAAAATTCATTAACCATCAGTTGTTTAGTGGGTTTTAAGAGAAAAACAATAATCAATAATATAAGTTATGAATAAAAAAAATCTACTCTTAAAAGCAGTATTGTTTGCAGCAGTATGTTTTAGTTACAATGGAGCTCATGCTCAAACCAAAATTGGTGGAGCAGAAGGATCAGTTGATTCTGGCGCATTTTTACAATTAGGTGATAACGGCGGTACAAAAGGGTTACTGCTTCCTCGTGTTGCTTTAACAGCAACTGATGCATGGGGATTGGATGGAACTATAGTAAATGGTATGACTGTTTATAATACTGCAACCGCTGGGAGTGGTGTAACCGCAGTTAGTCCAGGTTATTATTACAATGATGGAACAAAATGGGTAAGAATGGCTGATGCAGCTGCTGTCGTTGCTCCTGTTAGTAACGAGCCATGGTTTAGCCAAGCTACTGATGCCGGAGCACTTAACAATACTGATAATGTATATACTATGGGACGTACTTTAGTGGGTACAAAAACAGATGGTGTCGTGGGTAAAGGCGGTGCTGTTGGTAGGCTTACCGTTGAAGGAGGTGATGCTTCTATCTTCGGACTTACAGTAGGAAGAGGTAGTGCAGGTGTAACATCCAATACTGCAGTAGGTGCAGGTGCTTTATTTAACAATTCTAGTACAGGTACTAACAATATCGGTATCGGCCAAAACGCACTTACCAGCAACACTTCAGGTAAAAACAATACAGCAATAGGAGTGGGAGCACTTGCAGCTAACACTGTTCTAAGTTCTAATACTGCTGTAGGGTACAATGCCCTTAATGCCAATAGTGGTACTGGCAATACAGCGGTAGGATTCAATGCGCTTTCTAAAAGCACAGCGTCGGCAACTAGTACCGCGGTAGGGGAAAATGCTCTTTTTAACATCGAGGGCTATGAAAATACAGCTGTAGGTAGTAATGCATTTGTAGGGAATAACGGTTCGGGGGCAGTTGTTTCAAGTACTGGTAATACAGCGTTGGGTCGTAACATATTCAATGCTCTGACCATGGGTGATGAAAATATAGGGATAGGTAGACTTGTGGGTAGAAACGTAACCTCAGGTAACAGGAATTTGCTTATAGGAAATCAAACAATGAACGCCTCTTCTACTTCTGGCGATGATAACGTTATTGTGGGTCATAATGCGGGCTCCAAGATTCAAACAGGTTCTAATTCGAACACATTCCTAGGGAATAATGCATTTAAGGTTGGAACTCTATCCCACAATAATGTTGCAATAGGATTTAATGCCGGATCCGCTCACTTTACTGGTGATAATAATATAGTAATTGGAGCAGGACAAGAGCTTGCCGATCACAAAGGCGGTGGAAACAACGGGTCTAACCAGTTAAATATCGGCGGCGCTATTTTTGGTTTAGGATTATCAGGAACCGAATCAGCGCCGGCAGGTAATATTGGTATTGGAACCATAGCTCCTAAAGAAAAATTGGAAGTAGCAGGTGCTATTAAAGTATCTGATGGTGGTTATACCGGAATAACAAACGGTGCTTCATCACCTGTACCTAATGGTGGAGAAGGTACTATTATTTACTTAAGCGGTAATTTCTATGGTTGGACTGGTACTGCATGGAAGCAATTGAATAACTAATAGTTGTCGCTTTTTGTGTTGAAATGAATTTAGTTGGCAGTTGTCAATCCTAAATAATCGTACCACACAAAGGCTCCATTAAAACAGGAACGTTATAAAAAACAAATAACCTTTCCAAATTAGGTTTTAATAAGATAACCCGTTAGAAGTAAACCAAATTCAGACGATAAAAAATAAGTAAATGAAAAAACAATATAAATTCTTGCACCTGTTGTTGGGGATATTTCTCCTTCTTTTGGGTAGCTTTCAAGCTCAGGCACAAGGTAATCCCATATATATTAACGGGACATATCAGGTTTCTGCCAGCCAGAACGAGCAATGGTATGGTAATGTTACCCTTGGTCCCAACGCAAAGTTGTACATACAGGACGGAGCACGCATCCTTTTTTATGGGGTGAAATTCAAAATGGAACCAGGTGCTCAGGTTTACAGTGTTAGTACAGACAGAGCTACTATTAAGTTAGGAAGCGGTGGTACAGGTACTATTGTATTCCAGCAAAATAACCCAAATTATGGTGATTTGGGACAGCAGACTTTAGACTGCGGATGGAGTCCGGCACAAGGTGATAATAATACCTTGACCTCAATTACCATCAACAACCCTAAAGGGGTGAAATTGATAAACACAGATGCCCGTGTAGGAACAAATGTAAACTTTACAGTGGCAACGACTGGAAATCTTTATTTAGACGCAGAAGATATGCACCTGACTGCAGATGCAACTATTACAAATTATAATGAGAATAATAATTATGTAGTAACAGCTTTGCCTGCAGGAGGTCATTTGGTAAAAGAAAACTATACAGGAGCATTTACTTTCCCTGTAGGTATTGCCGATAATGATTATACGCCGGCATCGGTTAATAACACGACTGTCAATGGTATTCACGTAAGTGTTGCTAATTATGCAGGAAGTGCTTCAGCAGAATCAGCTGTTTTATCAGGTATAGACCGCACTTGGAATATTTACGCTGATAATGCGGCTGGTAACAGCACCGTTACTTTACAGCATAATAATACTACAGATTCAGTTGGTTTTAATGAAAGCTGGAATTATATTACTCGTTATAGTAACTTAACTAATAATAGTACTGGAGACTTAGCTTCACAATCGCCTTGGCAGGTGAACACATCTTTAGCAAGTAGCGATGGCTCACTAACTACAGGAAGTGTTATAGCCACAGGGAAAACAAATTCTAAAGTATATACAGCTTTTGCAACTTCGGCTACAGACGAATTGGCTTATTATACAAAAAGTACTTGTACGCCTCCAGGTGTTGCTTTATTAAGCAATATAATACAACCTACTGATAATATACAAACAGGAAGTTTTACAATTGCAAATTATAATTCGGCTTACAATTATACATTTACTCCATCTATTGGTGTAACAGTATCAGGAGTTGGAGTTGTAACTGCACCTCCTGGAATTTATACAGTTACAGTTACTGATGGTGCTTCAAACTGTCCTTCAGCAGCTTCGGCAAGTGTAGCAATTATTGCTAAGACCTGCAGTTTATTTACAGATGATTATTTTGCATTTGGTTTTTACGATGGCAAACAGCTTCACTTTGTAGATGACGGTACTGGAGTTAAAACACCTGTTGTCGAAAATCGTGTTGGCGGAGGAGTTGGAGAGGGTGGTTTAACTGTTACTGTAGCTTGTCCTACCTGTGATAAAGGGAACAGTAAAGTGATTTTTAGTGTGGCAAATGGTTCTGTTTATAACGGAAACGGTACAAAAATTGGCAGTTATCTAGGTACTTATTCAAGTGCTGATGGTTTAAGCGCCTGTTATATTGGGAACAGCAAGTATATGCTTTTCACAGAAAATAATGTGTCTTACCCATCGAATGTTTCTGGAATAACATTAAGCTATTATACTATTGATATGGCAGCCAATAACGGAAATGGAAGTTTAAGCGCTCCAACCGTTATCGAGGGATCGGGTATGTCAGAAAGTACAGAATTGATACCTGTCAAAGGTAGCAGTGATCAATATTGGCTGGTGTATTATAAGAGGGAAGACGAGAAAATGTATGTTCGTAAAGTGGCTAACGGAACAGTTGAGGCTGTGCCAGCATCAACATTACCGTTATCTGCAAATGGAAGAAGCATTTTTAGCTTTATATTAAAGAGAAACCACAGCAATACACAGCTGGCAATGATCACCGATCCGCGTATAAAAGCAGCAAATTCTGTTGTACAGTTATTTGATTTTAATAACACAACAGGTATTCTTACGCTTAACAGCGCAATTGATATCGGATCACCTGATCCTTATGGGGTTGAGTTTTCGCCAAGTGATCGATACTTGTTCGCATCAATCCTGCAATCAGGACAAAGAATAAAACAGTTAGACTTGACAACTAAAATCTGGAGTGATCCGGTACGTACAGCGTCAACTCGTACATCTAACGGAGATCTTCGTTTAGGGCCTGATGGTAAAATATATGTTTTACAAAATGGATACGGTTATATTGGTGCGATTGCAAATCCAGATGCTCCGTTTGATGCTTCAGGTTATAATAGTAATGCAGTAGCCTCTCCAACCATGACATCTGAGCCTGCTTATGCATTTAACTTTTCTATAGGGGTAACTAGCCCAGATGTGTGTCCTGGAATTACTAACAATGCTCCTGTAGCTGTTGATGACACTATTTCTGTATGTAAAGATTTTGCCACTGCATCAGCAAATGTATTAGCTAATGATACAGATGCAGATGGAGATGCTTTGAAGATAATAGGTGCACAGTTTGCTAATTCAGCTGATGATGCACGTTTCACATTGTCTTTTAATGGAACAGATCCTTCAATAACAATAGTGCCTAAAGTGGGTGCTGTAATTGTAGATAATGAGGTTATTGACGTGAAATATACGGTTCAGGATAATAGTACAAATCCTACTCCTGCTTGTGCTGTGGGGACTTTAAAAATTACAGTAAATCCGGCACCAGAAACTCCAGCATTTGGAAGTTTTGTTTTGCCAACATGTACTGTAAAAGAAGGAAGTGTTACGATTACCAATTTTGACCCAGCACTTACTTACACAATTGCACCTAATACAGGAGTAAATCTTTCTGGAACTGGAGTTATAACTGCATTGCCAGGTACTTATACAGTAACAGTAACAAATGCTAACGGCTGTACTGCTTTAGATACAGTGATAATTAATGATTTAGTTATAAATAGTCCAGAATGGAACGCATTAGATTGTGACAACGACGGATTAACAAATGGGGAAGAAGTTATAAAAGGAACTGATCCAAATAATCCTGATACTGATGGAGACGGTTTATCTGATGGTGAAGAAATTGCTAAAGGAACCGATCCATTGAATCCTGACACGGACGGAGACGGAGTAAAAGACGGAACTGAAGTTACAGATGGAACTAGTCCAACAGACGGATGTTCTTATGACCCAGCTCATATCACATTACCGCCAAGCGCTTCTTGGAATGCTGGAGATTGTGACAACGACGGATTGACTAATGGAGAGGAAGTTATTAAAGGAACAGATCCACTGAACCCTGATACGGATGGAGACGGTTTATCAGATGGTGAAGAAATCACTAGAGGAACCGATCCATTGAATCTAGACACAGACGGCGATGGTTTGTCTGATGGAGAAGAAATCATTAAGGGAACCGATCCATTGAATCCTGACACGGACGGAGACGGAGTAAAAGACGGAACGGAAGTCACAGATGGAACAGATCCAAAAGATGGATGTTCATTTGTTCCTGCTCACATCACTTTACCGCCAAGCGCATCTTGGAATGCCGGAGACTGTGATAACGACGGATTGACAAATGGAGAGGAAGTTATCAAAGGAACAGATCCGCTTAACCCAGATACAGATGGAGACGGTTTATCAGATGGAGAAGAAATCACTAAAGGAACAGATCCGCTAAACCCAGATACAGACGGAGATGGTTTGTCTGATGGAGAAGAAATCATCAAAGGAACAGACCCATTGAATCCTGACACGGACGGAGACGGAGTAAAAGACGGAACGGAAGTTACAGACGGAACTAGTCCAACAGACGGATGTTCTTATGATCCAGCTCACATCACTTTACCGCCAAGCACTTCTTGGAATGCTGGAGATTGTGACAACGACGGATTGACAAATGGAGAAGAAATCACTAAAGGAACAGATCCACTGAACCCAGATACAGACGGAGATGGTTTACCTGATGGTGAAGAAATCACTAAAGGAACAGATCCATTGAATCCTGATACAGACGGAGACGGAGTAAAAGATGGAACGGAAGTTACAGACGGAACAGATCCAAAAGATGGATGTTCATTTGTTCCTGCTCATATCACTTTACCGCCAAGCGCTTCTTGGAATGCTGGAGATTGTGACAACGATGGACTGACAAACGGTGAAGAAATTATCAAAGGAACAGATCCGCTTAACCCTGATACTGACGGAGACGGTTTGCCTGATGGAGAAGAAATCATCAAAGGAACAGATCCATTGAATCCTGATACGGACGGAGACGGTTTGTCTGATGGAGAAGAAATCATCAAAGGGACAGATCCTTTGAATCCTGACACGGACGGAGACGGAGTAAAAGATGGAACGGAAGTTACAGACGGAACAGATCCTAAAGATGGATGTTCATTTGTTCCTGCTCATATTACTTTACCTCCAAGCGCATCTTGGAATGCCGGAGACTGTGATAACGACGGATTGACTAATGGAGAGGAAGTTATCAAAGGAACAGATCCGCTTAACCCTGATACGGATGGAGACGGTTTATCAGATGGTGAAGAAATCACTAAAGGAACAGATCCACTGAACCCTGATACGGACGGAGACGGTTTGTCTGATGGAGAAGAAATCATTAAGGGAACCGATCCATTGAATCCTGATACGGATGGAGACGGAGTAAAAGACGGAACAGAAGTTACAGACGGAACAGATCCAAAAGATGGATGTTCATTTGTTCCAGCGCATATCACTTTACCGCCAAGCGCTTCTTGGAATGCAGGAGATTGTGACAACGACGGATTGACAAACGGTGAAGAAATCACTAACGGAACAGATCCATTGAATCCTGACACAGATGGAGACGGAGTGCCGGACGGAACAGAAGTTACAGACGGAACTGATCCAAAAGATGGATGTTCGTTCAATCCAGCTCACATCACTTTAGCGCCAAGTGCGTCTTGGAATGCAGGAGATTGTGATAATGATGGATTGACAAATGGAGAAGAAGTTATTAAAGGAACAGATCCTCTGAACCCAGATACAGATGGAGACGGTTTATCTGATGGCGAGGAAATCATTAAGGGAACTGACCCGTTGAATCCTGATACAGATGGAGATGGAGTAATAGACGGAACAGAGATTAAAGACGAAACAGATCCTTTGGATATGTGTGATTCAAAACAGGAACACGTAACGGTTACTCAAAGCCCTGCTTACTCAAAGAGAGACTGTAAAGTAGTAGGAGCAAATAGCATAGAAGTTTTTAATGCTCTTACACCAAATGGAGATGGCATCAATGATGTTCTTAAAATCAAAGGATTGGATGCTTATGAAAACAACTCTCTTGAGGTTTACAATCGTTGGGGAGTTAAGGTTTATGCAACTGAGAATTATGGTCAGAATGGTAATTACTTCACTGGGGTTTCAGAAGGAAGAGCTACTGTTGATCAGGGAGCAGGTTTGCCTACAGGAACATATTTCTACATCTTGAGATATTCGGATACGAAAGGAAATGCAGGAGAGAAATCTGGATATATATATCTAAGCAGATAATAAATAAGCAATATTCGATGGGGCTGAAAAGGCCCCATTGAATTAGCATCATATTAAAATTTAATGAAAGAGAAATGAAGAAGATTTTTTTAATGACATTGCTATTTTTTGCTAGTGTAGTGATGTTTGCACAGCAAGATTCGCAATTTACCCAGTATATGTATAATACTGCCAATGTCAACCCTGCGTACGCAGGAAGCAGAGGAGTGCTAAGCGTATTTGGATTGCACAGAAATCAATGGGTAGGTCTTGATGGAGCACCTGTTACTAATACATTTGCTTTGAATTCACCTATCGGTTATTCAGGTCTTGGGGTAGGAGTACCATTTGTGGGCGATCGAATTGGGCCTACAAACAACAATACTATTTCAGCAGACCTTTCTTATACAATTCCAGTATCGACCTTTTATGATCTGTCATTTGGAATAAAAGGGTCAGCCAATCTATTTAGTCTTGACACAGGTAAATTACATATTTATGATCAATCAGATGCGAATTTGACATCTGTAAATAATGACTTCAGTCCAAATATTGGGGCTGGTGTTTATCTGCACTCACATAACACCTATTTTGGGTTATCTGTACCAGCCTTTTTACAGACATCAAAATATGCTGATAACGATCGTGCCGTGTATCTGGATAAAATGCATCTCTATTTAATCGGAGGGCATGTCTTCGACCTTTCGCCAAGTGTTCAGTTTAAACCGGCTTTTTTATTAAAAGCGACTCAAGGAGCTACTTTACAACTTGATTTATCTGGAAACTTTATGTTCAATGAAAAATTCGTTGTAGGAGGATCTTGGAGATGGGGAGCGGCGGTTAGTGCAATGGCTGGTTTTCAGGTTACCAAAGGAATGTTTATCGGATATGGATATGATCATGAAACCACTAATCTGACTCATTACAATTCGGGTTCTCATGAATTGTTTTTGAGATTTGAATTAGTTAAAAAAGCAGGAGGCATGATTACGCCACGATTCTTCTAAAATAGTATAGCAATATGAAAAAAGCAATAAAATATTTAGCATCGGCAGTTTTATTATCGTATGGTTCTTATGGGCAGGATGTCCAGATGAAACAAGGAAATAAGGATTATGAAAAATGCGCTTATGTAGACGCCGTTAAAATTTACGAAAAAGTATTTAACCGTGGCTATAAATCCGCAGATATGCTTAAGAAGTTAGGGAATGCCTATTATTTTCAGGCAGATTATGCAAATGCATCCAAATGGTACGCAGAGCTGTTTCTGATGCCGGAGGCTAAAGAAGCAGAATACTATTACCGTTATGCGCAATCTCTTAAGGCAAATATGGATTATGCCAAAGCAGACGAGCTTTTAAGCACGTTCTATAAAATGGACAAGCAGGATAAGAGAGCGTTGATGGCACAGGAGCAAAAAAATTATCTGGATATAATCAAAAAGAATTCAGGCAGATATACTATTGCTAATGCAGGAATTAATTCTGATAAATCAGATTATGGAAGTGCATTTTTAGGTAAAAATATCGTTTTTGCTTCTGCACTTGGTAAAAATGAAGTTAACGATTGGACTGGTGAGAACTGCACTGATTTGTATATTTCAGAATTGAAAAACGATGGATCGTTAGGAAAACCTTCTAAATTCGGTAATGCATTAAATACAAAATACAATGAATCGACTCCTGTCTTTACAAAAGATGGTCAGACCGTATATTTTACGAGAAATAATTACATGGATGGTAAAAAAGGTATGGATCAGAAAAAAATGGTTCTGTTAAAATTGTATAAAGCAACTAAATCGGGCAACAAATGGATTAATATTAAAGAACTGCCATTTAATAGTAATGAATATAGTGTAGCGCATCCGGCTTTAAGTCCCGATGAGAAAACATTATATTTTGTTTCTAATATGCCTGGAACCTTAGGACAGTCAGATATTTATAAAGTAAGCATTAATGGGAATGACAGTTATGGAAATCCAGTTAATTTAGGTTCTGGAATAAATACAGAAGGAAGAGAAACATTTCCTTTTATAAGTGCCAAAAACGAACTTTATTTTGCTTCTGATGGTTATCCGGGTTTAGGAGGACTAGACATTTTTGTGGCACAATCAAAAGGAGAAGGAAAATTTGGTAAACCGCAAAATGTAGGAGAACCTATAAATGGTCCAAGTGATGATTTTGCGTTTTTGATTGATACAGATTCAAAACATGGTTTTTTTAGTTCCAATCGAGATAAAGGTCTGGGAAGCGATGATATTTATAAGCTGACAGAAGACAAAGAGCTTATCAATGCGGTTGATCAGAAAATAAAAGGAAAAGTCAAGGATGAGAAAACAGGAGAATTAATTGCTGGAGCAGATGTGGTTTTATCAGATTCTAACCAGAAATTGATAAAAGCGGTAAAAACGGATGCTGCTGGCAATTATGATTTTGGTGTATTGGAATCTGGAACAATTTACACTGTTCGTACAGAAAAGAAAGATTACAGCACTGCAGAAAAAACAATTACAACAGGTTCTGAAAAAGAAATGGATGAGGTAGATTTAGCTATAAAACCTGAAAATGTGGTGATTGCGGGGACTCAAAAAGTAACTATAGGAGATAATATTGCCGTGGCTTTGGGTATAGAAATGATTCATTTTAATGTCAATAAATCAGATATTCGTTCAGATGCTGAGGTAGAAATGTTTAAAATTCTTGCTGTCTTAGAGCAATATCCAAAAGTTCATTTAGACATCCGTTCTCACACTGATTGTAGAAATACGAAAGCCTACAATTTAGTCTTATCAGAAAGAAGGGTAAAATCGACAATTGCATGGCTAGTTAAGCATGGAATTACCCGAGACAGATTGACGGGAAGAGGCTATGGCGAATCACAACTATTAAATAATTGTGAGTGTGAAGGTCCTATAAAATCAATTTGTACAGACGAAGAACATCAAAAAAACAGAAGATCTGAATTTATCATTACTAAAATTTAGTTTTAAAGAAAGTAGATCAATCTAGTTTATATTTTAAAATAATATCAAAGCTCCGAGGTATACAGGGGCTTTTGATGTATTAAAAAAATAAGTTTTGTTTAAGTAAATTTTTGAAAAAGAAACTAGCAAAGAAATCTTTTGGTATATATTGTTATTTTTGAGTTAATATGTCAATCAAGATTTTTTATTGACTGTTAAATCTATATTTTTAAAATCTTAAAACGATACCATTAGAAAAAAATGACCAAGAAGTTCTTAAAGAAAACTACAATTGTTATTTCGACTTTATTTCTGCTTTTAATAATTGTGCTAACGATTGTTCCGTATGTTTTCAAAGATGAAATAACGGCTAAATTAGAAACTATAGCCAATGAAAAATTGGATGCAAAAGTGCGTTTTGATCAGATTGGACTTTCAGTTTTCAAACATTTTCCTGCATTAACCATTTATGCTAAAAATGTCAATATTGTCAGCAAAAAGAAACAGTTTGAAGCAACAAACATTGTAAAGGCGGGAAGAGTATCTGCTGGGTTAAATTTTTACAGTTTACTGAAAGGCAAAATTGTTTTGGATGCTGTATATCTGGATGAAGCAGATTTAAACCTTGAAATAGATGCAAAAGGGAATGCCAATTTTAATATTCTAAAGCCTTCAAAAGTTTCTGATACCACACAAACGGAATTTAATATTAAGCGAGTTGTCATAAAACAAACTAATATATCATATAATGACAAAAGCGCACTTTTAAAGTTTAAGGTTCAGGATTTGAATTATAAAGGAAAAGGTGATTTAAGCGCAGATTTATTTGATCTTGATTCTAATGTAAAAATAAAATCATTTGACTTTAGCTTAAATGGTGTTGATTATGTTCGGAATAAACCGATCAATGCTGAGATAATCACTTATATAGATGCGAAAGCCCTTAAATTTAAGTTTGAGCGCAATGTTATTCGTATTAAAAATTTTCCGTTTTCATTTAATGGACATTTTGCGTTTATAAAAGGGGGATATGATTTTGATCTTAGAATGCAGTCTAAAAATTCTACATTAGAAGAGATGCTTTCCCTTGTACCTCCGACTTATGATAAGTGGCGTGAAGAAATGGCAATCACTGGTAATATTGATTTTAGAATTTTTGCACGCGGAAAATACATGCAAGATCTTTCAGAGAAGCCAATTGTTTCTGCTGATTTGCAGATTAATAACGGAACAATTGCTTATAAAAGAATTAAAGTTCCAGTAAAAGATATCAATATATCAGCCAAAGCGGAAGTTACAGATTTGGACATCAATAAATTAAAGTTTGATTTGGACAATCTTTCGTTTAACCTTGATAAAAAGAAAACTACAATTAATTTTCATTCGGAAGGTTTCAAAACGCCAAAAATCAAAACAGTTGTCAAAGCCGATTTAGATTTGGCAAAATTGAAGGAAGCCTTAAACCTGAATGATAATGATATTCGCGGAGATGTTGCTTTAGATTTAAAAGCTGATGGTGTCTTTGAAAGAGGGTTAGGTTTTAGTCCGCGTTTAAATAAAGTGGATACTATTATAAAAAGCATTCCTAAATTTCAGCTGAATCTTAGTCTAAAAAATGGATTTGTTAAAAACATAAAGAAAAAAGATGCTGTAGAAAACATTAGCCTAAATCTAACAGTAATTGCAAAAGACAGTATTTTACGAAACGTTTCGGCTAAAATAGCTAATTTAAATGCTGAAGCTTTAGGAAATTTTGTTCGCGGGCGCTTCGAACTTCATAAATTATATCCTTTTACTGTAGATACAGAATTGGAGTCTAAAATAAATTTAGCAGAGGTGCATAAATTTTATCCTCTTGACAGTTTAGAAGTTAAGGGAGATTTAAACTTGAAGGTAAGCATGCATGGAATTTTAAACCGTAAGCAGAAAAAATATCCATCTTCAAAAGCAGTTGCAAGTATTAAGAATGGCTATTTGAAATCGCTTAAATTTCCTAATATGCCAGTTGAAAATATAAATCTAAATGCTGCGATAGCGAGTGATAGGGGTACTGGAGAAGATTTAAATGTAAAATTACATCAGGCTGAATTTGTTTTAGCAGGCTCGCCTTTTAAGGTACAGGGAGAAGTTAGCAATCTCTACGATTTGGTTTACAATATTAAAACGCAGGGAACATTAGATGTTGGTAAACTAACTCAGATATTCCCAATTAAAGACATGAGCATTTCTGGTGTTATCCAAACCAATCTGATTGCCAAAGGTTCTAAAAAAGATATAGATGCCAAAAATTACGAGAATATCAAAAATGGAGGTAAGCTAGAAGCTAGAAATTTAGTAATTAAAAGTACCATGTTTCCTGAGCCTTTTGAAATTTCTAAAGGAACTTTTAAGTTTTTTAAAGATAAGATGCGTTTTGAAGAATTCAATCTTACTTATGGTAAATCGGATGTTGTATTAAATGGCTATATCCATAACATTTTGCGATATCTTTTTAATCGAAAATATTTGCGTCAGTCCAACGAAAAACTTAAAGCCGATATTAATCTTTCAAGTAATCAGATTGATGCAAACGAGTTTTTTGATATGATTGCAAAATATACAGACCAGAAAGCGGAGGAAGAGGCAGGACAGAAAAAGGATTCTGTATCTATAAATGCAGTTCCTAAAAATACTGAAAAAAACAAAAACTATGTCATTAGAATTCCAAGCACTGCCGACTTAAAAATCGCAGCGAAAGTCGATAATCTTCAATTTGACACTTATAAGATTAAAGATTTTATCGGAACTCTGGTTGTTAATGATCGTAAAGTTCAGGTAACGGAAGCTGCTTTTAATATGGCAGGAACTAAAATAGCAATGACGGGCGATTATAAAGCGCAACATCGTCGTTTGGCAAAATATAACGCGAATTTTAAGGCCAGCAATTTTGATATCCAACGTGCTTATGCAGAGATTCCAATTTTTGCTGAATTGGTTAGTATGGCTAAAGATGCCTATGGGTTGGTATCGGTTGATTATCAGCTAGGAGGAAGTATCGATCAGAATATGGATATGGATTTAAAATCTATTGAAGGCGAAGGAACATTGACTTTGGAAGATATTAAATTTAAAAATTTCAAGCTTTTAAATCATGTAGCCAAAAAAGCAGATGCCGCTGATTTGGAGAAAGCAACTTTTAATAAAATTGCGATTCATTCAGCTATAAAAAATAATGTAATGACCATAACACCGACAACCATGAAGATGGCAGGTTTTAGAGCGAAACTGGAAGGGCAGGTTACTATGGATGGCAAAATAAATGTCGGATTTCGTGTAGGTCTGCCGCCGATGGGACTTATAAATATTCCGATGAAAATTACTGGGACGGCAGATGATTTCGAAATTTCGACGGGTAAATTTAAAGAAGATGCCACCTTTGCAGAAGAGAGCGAACTTAAAAATCTACGTCCAGAAAATCGCAGGCCCAGAGAGAAAGATTCTTTGAACACATCGCACTCCAACACAGGAAAATCCTTAAATTAATAATTAGGGATTTTCAAAAACCGTTTTTAAATTCTGTTTTGTCTTATTTTGGAAAATTAATTGGGTTTATGATGGTGCTGATACCAGATATTCAGCAAGCTATGCTTCTTTTGCAAAACGACAGATTTTTGAGATTTTAATCTTGAAGAAAGATCGAAAGGATCAAACCCGAGGTCTTTTAAAAAAGTTTTGATGCTGTTTTTTGAGGGTACGTGACTGCCTGCAAAATAGATCTCATCTTTCGTTTTTGTGATGAGTGAGGTTTTTTGTGGTTGCAACATAACCGGACTGAAAAGCTTAACCACGTAAGCTTCAGGAAGTAGTGAGGCTGTAATCTGAAAAGTAAGGGCACTGGTAATACCAGATACCAAAAGTTTTGGATTGAAAATAAGTCCGCTGGTATGCACGATGATTTTGCCAGCCATATCGGGCAACATGCCAATGGTTTTTTCCAAATCATCTCTCGGAACAAAAAGGATGACAATATCTCCCTTAGCCGCTTCTTGCAACGAAACTAGTTTTGCATTCATTATGCCTTCAGCGGTTTGCTGTATGAAGGAGTTGCCGCGAGGATGATTTATTAGAACTTCATAACCCGCAGACGCTGCTCTCTGCGCCAGTTCTAGCGTTAGGCTTCCAATGCCAATGATTCCTATTTTCATACTTTATCTTTTAGTATTGTAATCTGTTCAGAAATATGATTAAAGTTAGGATAATAATTTGATTTTCAGTACAGTATTTTTACCTGTTTTTGAAATTATTGTAAAACTTGTAGTACAAGCCTTCATCTAGGGCGCTTTATTAAAAACTTTTTTTAGAAGATTTAAAGCAATTATTTCATTGATTAGAATAAAAAAAGCGGATTAAAGAATATACTATTAATCCGCTTTTAAATAAAGTTTTTTGATTTTATGAATTTCCATAAAGGTTTGATTCTCCTCCGTCAATTGCAATAGTTTGACCATTTACATACTGGCATTCATCGCTTAGTAAAAATGCTACTAGATTACCTACATCCTCAGGTTTTCCTAGCTGTCTGGTAGGATTTCTTTGTGCGTATGTTGTTTCTGCAGCTTTCGGGTCGGCTGGATTTACTTGTTTGAAAGCTTCTGCAACCATTGGAGTCAGGATAGCTCCAGGTGCAATTGCATTGGTATATATTCCATCTTTACCGTATTCTATAGCGGCATTTTTGGTCATACCAGAAACGGCATGCTTGCTCGCTACATATGGCATCTGATTAATAACACCTCTGATTCCGCCAACAGAAGCAACATTTACAATTTTTCCTCCGCCTTGTTTTTGCATTACAGGAATCACGTATTTCAACCCGTAGTAAACTCCCATAAGATTGATGTCAATTACTTTTTTGAATATATTGATGTCATAGTCAACTATAGAAGCCTGTTTTCCTTCGATACCTGCATTATTATATAGTCCATCTATACGTCCAAACTCCTCAACTGTTTTGTCAACATAATTTTTTACTGCCTGTTCGTCTGAAACGTCAGCAACTATAGTTATGATTTTAGCAGCGGGCGCTACTGACAGGATTTCTGCTTTAGCTTTTTCAAGTGCTTCTGCGTTATAATCTACAATAGAAAGATTAGCTCCTTTTACTGCCACGGCTTTGCTTGCTGCCAATCCTAATCCCATTGCTGCTCCAGTAATTACAATTGTTTTATCTTTAAAAATGCTCATAATATTTAGTATTAATATTTGTTAATTGAAAAATTATTCATTTAAAATTTAAATCATTAGATCATTCCTCTCCATACCATATCAAAACAGTTGTCTATAAGTTGCTGGCTCAATGGAAAGAGTTTTTGGATGATACCAGTAGAGCACGAGCGTACTGCGCCATCAAAAAAACTGATCAGTATAATGGCGTCTAATGCTTTAATAATTCCTTCTTGTTGTCCCTTTTCTAAAAGATCATATAGCGGTTTATTTTGTATTTCATACTCAGCCAGCTGTTTTGAGAAATTTATCTGTATATATCGAGACTGTACATATTGGTCAATAAATACGGTTTCGTCATAATTCTTTAGCCTGTAGTTGAGCATATTGATATAAATTTGTTTAAGCGATTGTCTTATAGGTACATTTATATCAAAATCACGATACATTTCTTGCGTCATTTTATCTTCCACGGCTGCATAGGCAAGTTGTACAAGCTCTTCTTTGTTTTTAAAATAAGTATACAGCGTTCCAGTGGCAATTCCAGCTGTTTTGCTTATGCCTGAAATATTAACGCTAGCCAATCCTTGTTTGCCGGTAAGCGCATATACCGACTTTAAAATTTTCTCTCTTTTTTCTGGGTCTAAAGGTCTCATGTAGTAAAGTTAAATGAAAAAATATTCATTTAATATAAAAATTATAAAATATAACTTTTATTTAAGGAATTTGTTTTAGAAAGAAAGCCTTGTTGTAAATCCTTTTTTACTGAAATGTAAATTGATTCAGCATTGAATTGATTTATGCATTATGATTTTTCCATTTGAACTTTTAAACAAAGTAAATTGGACTTTTTAGCCAAGTTGATTATTGCTTTAATGCGGAAATTTGCCTCAGAATTAATGTTATACTAAAAATGATCATGGGAGAAACCAAAAAACAATCCCCGCTTTTATCACCAAAGTTTGTACGGAATCATTATCAAGGGAATGATCCGCAGGGCGAAGCATTTGTAGCAGATCATATTTTCAGCTATATCATAAGTGGCAGTCATGAGGTATGGATAGGAGACCAGAAATTTACTTTTAAAGCAGGAGACTGCCGTTTCTTTAAACGCAATCAACTAGCCAAATATATTAAACGGACTGAATCTGTTGGGTTTAAATCTCTAGCATTTCATATTGATCAGTATACGCTACAGGAAATTGCTAAAGAATCCCATATTAAAATCACAGAACATTATAGTGGCGAGCCAGTGAAGCTAGTTAAAGATAATGAAATGCTGCAAAATTTCTTAAATGCCATGATGCCCTATTATGAAAATGGAAAACTGGATCCAGATATGCTTAGGCTAAAGACGAAGGAGCTAGTTCTGATTCTTGCAGATTTAGATCCTGATTTAAAACACATGCTTTTTGAATTCAGCAGTCCAGGAAAACTAGATTTGGAAGCTTTTATGAATGGGCATTACCGTTATAATATTCCACTAGAAAAATTTGCTTTTCTTACAGGAAGAAGCCTATCGGCATTTAAGAGAGATTTTGCTGCACTTTTTGATGTAACGCCTAGCAGATGGTTAGTGAAAAAAAGACTTGAAGAAGCACGATTTCTTATTGAACAGCAACTACATCGCCCTTCGGAGATTTATTTAGATCTCGGTTTTGTAGATCTTTCGCACTTCTCTCATGCATATAAGAAAGCATTTGGCAAAGCGCCATCAAGACAATAAACTATTAAGAATAAAAATTAAAACAATGGATTTAAAATTAAATGGAAAAAGAGCGCTTGTTACTGGTTCAAGTTCTGGACTAGGAGAAGCAATAGCCAAATTTTTAGCGACTGAGGGCGCGCATGTGATAATACATGGACGAAGTGAAGAACGTGCTGGAAAAATTAGAGATGAGATTATTGCTTTGGGAGGGACAGCAGAGTTAGCCATAGGAGATCTGGCTACAGATAAGGGCGCTGATGCTGTTGCTGATCAGGCTCTTAAGAATGGAGGGATTAATATTTTAGTTAATAATGCTGGCGAGACTTCACATAAGACATGGGGAGAAGCCACTGCGGAAGACTGGGGAACTATTTACAATAATAATGTTGTTTCTTATGTTAGAATGGTGCAACGCATTGTGCCTCAGATGAAAAAACTGGGTTGGGGAAGAGTAGTTCATATCGGCGGTGGACTAGCAGTCCAGCCTATTAAGGAGCAACCACATTATAATGCAACCCTTGCCGCGAGACACAATATGTCCGTATCTCTGGCCAGATCATTAAAAGATTCGGGAATAACTTCAAATGTAGTTTCTCCCGGCGCCATCATGAACCCGATGGTAGAAGATTGGCTGGTTAATGCTGCACCAAAGTTCAATTGGGGAACAGATCTGGAAGAAATCAAATATAAAGCTGTTCAAGAACTCATACCAAATGACGCTGGAAGATTCGGTGATTCTGAGGAAATTGCTGCTGCGGTGGCTTATCTTTGTAGTACCTATGCCGATTATATTAGTGGAGCAGTTTTAAGGGTAGACGGAGGTACAATTAGATGTCTTTAATCGAGTTTACATCCGTTGAATATTTTTTATGATTTATTGTTTCAGTAGTTATCAATTGGCTTAATGTTAACTTTGAAATTGAGTTATGTATAATACTGTGCATTTATATCACTAACTTTGGTTTTATATTAAATCAAGAAAATTATGGACAATAACAAGATATCCCGAAAGGATTTTCTTAGAAACTCTGCATTAGGCTTTGCAGGACTGTCTCTTTTACCAGGAGTTTTACATGCAGCTGATAAAGAATTAAATAAACAAAGCAATACAACAAAAGCAAATAGCTATACCTTAAAAAATGTCCGTTTAGAAACTGGATTTGAATATGAAGGAGAAAATGTAATTGATACAAAAACAGAACTTTTTACTATAGAAATTGCCGACGGGAAAATAAAGGCTATAAAACCAAATCAGCCAAAATCTCAAGCGATAGATGCTAAAGGTTTATTAATGCTGCCATCATTTCGTGATATGCATATTCATTTGGACAAAACGCTTTATGCTGAAAAATGGCGTGCAGTCCGCCGTTCAGGAGGAATTAAAGGAATGATTGAGTTAGAGCAGAAAATAATGCCCGAATTACTCAAAAATTCAACGTACAAAGCTGAAAAACTAATTGAACTATTGCAATCCAATGGGTCTGCATTTGCAAGAAGTCATGTAAATATTGAACCTACTTCAAAATTACAATCTCTAAAAAATCTAGAAATTGCTTTAGCAAACAAAAAAGATAGTTTTGGTGCTGAATTGGTTGCATTTCCGCAACACGGTTTGTATTATACCGATTCATTGCCGTACATGAAAGAAGCTGCAAAAATGGATATCGATTTCATTGGCGGTCTAGATCCTACCAATGTTGACGGTGCAATTGAAAAAACAATGGACACAACTGTTCAGTTGGCATTAGACAATAAAAAAGGAATTGATATTCATTTGCATGAATCTGGAAAATCCGGTCAAGATACCATCGAATATTTGATTAAAAAAGTAAACGAAAATCCTGTTTTAAAAGGAAAGACTTTTGTGAGTCATGCTTTTGCTTTGGCTTCATTAGATAAAAACAATCAGGAAGCCATCGCAGAAAAATTATCGGATGCAAAAGTGGGGATTGTCTCTACTATTCCTCTTAGTGGATCAATGCCTATTCCTACTCTTCTGAAACATGACGTAACAGTGATGACTGGTAACGATAGTATCGTAGATTATTGGAACACATTTGGAACGGGAAGTGTATTGCAAAAAGCAAATGTGGCTGCACAGATATATGGACAAAGTTCAGAATTTGGTTTGTCTAGAATGTTGAAATTAGCGACAGCTGGTCCGATTCCTTTAGATGATAAGGGAGTGCAGCAATGGCCAAAAATAGGTGATGATGCTAATATTGTTTTAATTGATGCTAGTTGTTCAGCAGAAGCGGTTTCGAGAATTTCACCAGTAAAATCATTGATTTACAAAGGAAATATTGTTTATTAATTTAAAATCGGAAAAAATGAAATTGCTTGTTTTAGCCTTGGGTTTGATGCTCAGCTCTTATCAGGCTTCACCAAAAGAAAATCTAACGACAGAAATGACGAACGAAAAAGATATTTTAAAAGCCGTTCAGGAAAATAATATTGATGCGGTAGAAAAAGCACTAAAAAGTGGCGCCAAAGTTAATACAGCCGACAAAAGCAAACGTTCGTTATTGCTTATTGCTACGAATGAAAAAAATGTTGAAATGGCGAAACTTTTGGTAAAATACGGTGCAGATGTTAATCAACAGGCGGATAACTTAGATAGTCCGTTTTTATATGCTGGAGCAAGCGGACAGATAGAATTGCTGAAATTATTTTTAGTAAATGGAGCTCGTTTCGATGTTTTTAATCGATATAATGGTTCTGCTTTAATTCCAGCTTGCGAACGTGGGCACGTAGAAACAGTGCGACTGCTGGCAAATACAAAAGATTTTCCGATAAATCATGTTAATCGTTTGGGATGGACAGGATTGATGGAAGCCGTTGTGTTAGGAAACGGAACCAAGAAATATCAGGAAATTATTCAAATATTAAAAGATGCAGGCGCTAAAATGGACATTCCAGATCACGATGGCGTAACACCTTTGCAGCATGCTGAAAGTTTAGGCTACAAAGAGATTGCAAGGATTATCAAATCATAATATCTTAGAATGGAATAGCATAGGAAATATTTAGTCGTATTTTTAAATGAATGATTTAATAAAAAAAGGAGCTCTTGAAGCTCCTTTTTTTATTTCTGTTTTAAACTCTTGATCTAGATCAAGTTTTTACTTATTTCTAATCAATGTGTAGGTTTTGCATTAGACGCAACTTTGTAATGTTCAAAAGAAATAAACATTATAAAATTAGAAATCAAATCAAAACAATCATTAAAAAGAATAATTATGAAAGCTTCAATTGTGAATTTAAATTCAGAAAACGAGAAATTAATCCGAAAACTTTACAGTGTGGCAGAAAGCCAAGATGCCAAAGCATTTACAGAACTTTTTGCAGATGACGGCTATTTTTGGGATGTCTCTGCAGGAACTAAATATTATGGCGAAGATATCGGAAAGACAGTTGATGTTTATGCAACCGCTTTTCCAGATATGCACAGAGAATTATATGAACTTTATGTATTAGATGATGAAAATACTGTAGTGGTAGAACTATCTTTAAACGGAACTCATAAAGGACCGCTTCAGTTTTCATCAGGAACAATCGATCCTACTGGAAAAAAAATAGAAGTTCCATGTTGTGATGTTTTTAAAATCGAAAACGGAAAAATAAAGTCTTTCCATTGTTATAGTGCAGGTACAATACTTTTAGGTCAGTTAGGGCTTTTTTAATGTAAAGAAAATCAGGGTAGTAGAATTTTTATTGCCATAATTTTAAATAACGAAATAATGAAAAATATAATAGAACTGTTAAACTGGAGGTATGCAACTAAAAGGATGACGGGAGAAAAAGTGCCAGAAAACAAAATTGATATCATTTTAGAAGCTTCACACTTAGCTCCTTCAGGAATTGGACTGCAGCCGTATGAAATTATTGTTGTTACTGATCCGGAAATTAAAAAGCAGATTCTGCCAATTGCCATGAATCAAGCTTCAGTAACTGAATCATCACATCTTTTGATCTTCGCAGTCTGGAACCAATATACAGAGAAAAGAATAGATGGTGTTTTTGACCATTTAATTGCGAAACGAAATACTGAATCAGCTTCTTATGAAAGACAGAGAAATTTTGCCAAACAGTTTTTTGGAAATATGAGTATCGAGGAAAATTTTCACCACGCAGCAAAACAAGCAAACATAGCGCTAGGCATGGCAATTATTGCTGCAGCATCTCAAGGGATTGATTCAACACCAATGGAAGGTTTTGATGCAGCGGGGCTTGATACGTTTCTTGATCTGAGTTCTAAAGGCCTTAGAAGTTCAATGCTATTAGCTGTAGGATATCGAGACGTAGAGAAAGATTGGAATCTTAAGAATGAAAAAGTACGTAAACCTTTTAAAGATTTTGTTACCTATATATAAGGTATAAGTATCGAATTGAATTAATAACTAAAAATAAAAAGAAATGGAAAAAAATATTGAAATAGGAACTTCTACAAGTCACGATAAAACACAAACGACGGAAATTACAGTAAGTGCTTACTATAAAGTTCATCCGGAGGATAGGCAGATTTTTATAGACGCAGTTATTCCCGAAATGATTGCTGCGAATAAATTGGAAGGATGTATTTATTATGCATTTTCACAGGATTTGACAGATGAAAACACTTTTCATCTTTTGGAAGGCTGGAGAGACCAAGAAGCATATGAACGTCATGAAAATTCGGAAACATTTTTAACCGCATTAAGTACAGTGGTTAGAGAAGTAAGAATACTTGATAGAGAAGGAGTGCGTTATGATATATTGAAAATGCATATTGATGACCCAAGAGGGAAAGTTTCATAATCTGAAAATCGATTTTTTAACGGTAGAGCAATCAGACTATCTTTTTTACGCATTGTTTTGCTATAAAAAATGGAGTTATTTCGATAATTGTTCAGTTGCCGGCCTTTATTTTTTGTGGAAAAAGAATGTTTTTCATGTTTTTGTAATGCGATATGTTTATTGAAAAATTCATGAAGTAGGAAAGATCCTTAATTAGATGTAATGGTTTTAAAATACAAGTTTAATGTTTTCAGTGAGTTATGAAAAAGTTTGAAAAAAACAGCAAAAAAACTCATTTCGGATGCTTGGAAATACGAATAAAGGAGCTATCTTTGCACCCCGCAAAACGGGTAAAGCTCTTTGAAAGATTGGAAGAAAGGTTAGAGAAATGAGGCGAAAAAAAAGCTTCAATTTTTTTTAAGTTTTTCTTGCAGGAAACAAAAAGAAGTTTTAGTTTTGCACCCGCTTTG
>Ga0190282_1024_pt1 | contig 149202 bp, 148 predicted proteins | sample ZER3_100Endo_I3_FD_131024 | JGI IMG/M metagenome (GOLD analysis project Ga0190282, IMG submission 131024) | Enriched cells of freshwater protists from Biology Centre CAS, Ceske Budejovice, Czech Republic - ZER3_100Endo_I3 | ecosystem: Environmental > Aquatic > Freshwater > Unclassified ...
GTCCCTGGTTCGATCCCTGGAGGTACCACATAATGCTCGGATGGTGAAATTGGTAGACACGCTGGACTTAAAATCCAGTGAACAGCAATGTTCGTGCGGGTTCAAGTCCCGCTCTGAGTACTAAAACTTCAATTAACAAAAGCTAATTGAAGTTTTTTTTTTGCATAAAATTGAGTGATTCTATTAAATTTTATATTTTTACTTTAATAATATTCAGAGTTATGCAAAATGTTTTTATTAAAAAAGATTGTGATCAACTTATAGATAGAATTAATCAGCTAAAGTCAGACTCGCAGCCACTTTGGGGTAAAATGTCTGTTGATCAGATGTTGGCTCACTGTAATGTGACTTATGAAATGGTATATGATGATATTCATAAAAAGCCAAACGCTTTTATGAGATTCCTTTTAAAATCATTTGTAAAAAATAAAGTTGTAGACAAATCTCCTTATCCTAAAAATATAAGAACGGCTCCACAATTTATTATCAATGGAGGACGTAATTTTGAACTTGAAAAAGAAAGACTTATATCGTATATCAATAAAACTTTAGAATTAGGAGAGAATAATTTTGAAGGTAAAGAATCGCTTTCTTTTGGAAAATTGTCTTCTAAAGAATGGAATAATATGTTTGCTAAACATTTAGATCATCACTTTTCTCAATTTGGTGTTTAAAAAAATACAGCTATGAGAATATATACGATTATATTTTTTCTTTTTTTTGGATTATCTTCTAATGCTCAAAAACAAGAAGTGCAAAAATCTATTGAATTGTTTTTTGAAGGATTTCATCAACGAGATTCTACAAAGATCAAATTAGTTTGCTCAGATAAAATGGTACTGCAATCTATTAGCGAAAGTACTATAAAAGGAAATAAATTATCGGATGAAAGTGCAAAAGAATTTTACAAATCTATAGCATCGATTCCTTCAACTGTGAAATTTCAAGAAAAAATATTGAGTTATAATATTCAACTTGATGGTTCAATGGCACATGTTTGGGCACCTTATGAATTTTATTTAAATGATAAATTCAGTCATTCTGGTGTAAATACTTTTACTTTGTTTAAAGAAAAAGATTCGTGGAAAATTATTTATCTGATTGATACAAGAAGAAAATAATCAATTCTTCAGAATTTCGGTATTATAGTACAAACAAATATTATTTAAAAGACACTCAGGGCATTTTGGTTTTGGTCTACAAATTTCACGTCCTAGAAATGAAATTGCCATTCCTATTTCTGACCAAATATTTTTAGGAAGAACTTGCATTAAATCTTTCTCTATTTTATTTCCGTCCTTAGATTCTTTAATTATTCCAATTCTGGGCGCAACTCTTATTACATGTAAATCAGCTATAATTCCTTCGGCGGGTTTACCAGTTTCTCTTAAAATTACGTTTGCAGATTTTCTTCCAATTCCTTTTAAAGCTGTTAATCCGGACATTGTTAAAGGAATATCCTTATCATCTTTTATAGTTTTTGCAATATCTAAAAGCCATTGCGCTTTAGTTCCATGATTTCTAACTTTAGCTACATATGGTAAAAAAGTTTCTAAATCGGTTTTTGATAAACTTTTTAGTGTGGGAAATTTTTCAAATAAAGTTGGTGCAATCGAATTGATATTAGCATCGGAATCTTGAGCAGATAAAACTACCATTACCAATAGTTGATATGGATTTTGATATTCCAATGGATGTTTTCGTCCTTTATATTCTTTTAAAATGGGTTCTAATTTAGTTTCCCAATCCGATGTTTCTCCAAATAGATCCATTTTTATCTTCTTTTATTTTGATATTGAGATAGTTATCTATAAAGTTAATCGATTTTGATGAATTCTAGAATTTTTTTGATAACATTTTGATTTCCAAGTATTTTTCGATGCCCTAATCCTTCAGTTAAAAATAAAGTCCCTTTTTCAAGATTTTCATGAATATGTATTCCTGCATTAACAGGAACTTCAGGATCATCTTTGTCATGCATAACTAAAACTGGGATTTTTACTTTTTGTGCCGCTTTATAAGCAGAGAAATCATCCATTTTTACTTTGTATTTTTTTTCAAAGCCTTCTCTCAAATGGTCACTAATTTCTTTTTTTAAACCTAACTTAAACGTAAATTCATCTAAGATATCCTGAACAATATCGCCACTTCCTATAATTATAGCTTTTTCTACTTTAAGTCCGTCTTTAATTGCATTTAAAACCGACATTCCACCTAAAGAATGTCCGATTGCAATTTCAAAAGGCCCAAATTGTTTTTCTATTTCTAAAATAGAAGCAATAAATTCAGACATTATTGTTGTTTTTCCTTTTGACTTTCCGTGTGCAGGCGCATCAAAACTCACAGTCGAATAGCCTTTTGCTAAAAGTTCATCGGCAATTTTAAATAGTTGGGTTCCTCTTCCAGACCAACCATGTACCAATAAAACTTTGCGTTGGCTTTGTCCATAAGTATAGGTAACTATACTTTTGTCAATCGCAGGAACATGAATTAGTTTTTGAATACTTTTAGTATCCATTTCTAACTCTCGTTTAGGAACTTTATGCTTTATAGGTGTTGTAAAAATCTTTGCAGCAAACTTTGTAACTAATTTTGTGGAGATAAAAGCACAAATTTTCGCAGATAATATAATAATCTTGGGAATTTTTAATGATTTAGTAGGATTAATTGCCTTTTTTGCCATTTCAATAAAACTTATTTATAGGAAGGATTTTGCTTGTTTTTTTGCTAAATTTAAAAAGCATAAAAGTAGCATATAAATTATAGCTTCTTTATGATAATCATAAATTAATTTCTGAAATGGAAATATTTCATATTAGTGCAGAATGTTATCCTGTGGCAAAGGTCGGAGGTTTAGGCGATGTAGTTGGTGCATTACCTAAATATCAACAATCTGCTGATCATGATGTTAGAGTTGTAATTCCTTGCTATGACACTAAGTTTAGAAAAGAAAATGATTTCGAATGTGTGCATTGGGGAACGGTTAAGTTAGGAGATTTTAATTTTCCGTTTAGCGTTCTAAAAGAAACAACTAATAAGTTAGGTTTTGAATTATACCTAATAGAAATTAATGAATTATTTAATCGACCAAATGTTTACGGTTATGAAGATGATATCGAGAGATTTTTGTCTTTTCAAATTGCTGCACTTGATTGGATTTTAGCAAGAAATAATGCTCCTGATATTATTAATTGCCATGATCATCACACAGGAGTTATTCCATTTTTACTTCAATTTGCTTATAAATATGAAAATTTGCAGCATGTTAAAACGGCTATAACAATTCATAACGGATTGTACCAAGGCTGGTTTGGTTTTGATAAATTGTATTATTTACCTGAATTTGATTTAAGGCATGTTGGATTTTTGGAATGGAGTAATTCTATAAACTCTTTGGCAGTTGGTGTTAAATGTGCGAATGCAGTAACTACAGTTTCTCCTAGCTATTTAAATGAAATTAATATTTCAGCAAATGGTTTAGAATCTTTATTTAATTCAGTCAGAAATAAATCTAAAGGGATTTTAAACGGAATTGATATTGAAGTCTGGAATCCGATGAAAGATCAGATGATTGCAGAAAATTATTCGATTGAAGATTTTGAAATTGGAAAAAGAAAGAATAAAGAAAAGCTCTGCGAACAATTTGAATTGGATCCATCAAAACCTTTATTTAGTTTTATTGGTCGATTGTTTGAAGAAAAAGGAGGTGATTTGCTTCCGCATGCTTCTGCCTTGGCTTTATCTGAAAATTTTGAAGAAATTAATATTCTGATTTTAGGTTCAGGAAATGCAGAAATAGAATCACAGTTAACTCAACTGCGAAATGATTATAAAGGAAATTACAATGTTTTTATAGGTTATAATGAAGATTTAGCGCATTTGATTTATGCAGGTTCAGATTATATTTTAATGCCTTCTAGGGTAGAACCATGCGGATTAAATCAGATGTATGCGATGCGTTACGGAACAATTCCGATTGTTAGGAGAACTGGAGGGTTAAGAGACACGGTTGTTGATTTTGGAGATGAAGGGAATGGCGTTTGTCATGATCAGGCTTCTGTAGCCGACATATGCTATTCTATAAATCGTGCTGTTAAGTTGTATGAGGATAAAATAAATTTCAATAAGGTTTTAAAAAGAGGAATGTCAGCAGATCATTCCTGGGAAAGAGTTTGCCAAGAATATATCGAAATATACAACTTAATAATTCAGCAAAATGAAATTTAAAAAGAAAAATGTAGTTGCCATTATTTTAGGAGGTGGACAAGGTTCACGTTTATTTCCATTGACAGAAACAAGATCAAAACCGGCTGTTCCGATTGGAGGAAAGTACCGTTTGGTCGATATTCCAATTTCAAATTGTATTAATTCTGATATTTTTAAAATATTCGTTTTGACACAATTTAATTCTGCATCTTTAAATGCACACATTAAAAATACTTTCAATTTCAGTATTTTAAGTCAATCATTTGTAGATATTTTGGCAGCAGAACAAACTCCAGACAACCCGACTTGGTTTCAAGGAACGGCAGATGCTGTAAGACAATGTATGTCGCATTTTTTGAAACATGACTTTGACCACGCTTTAATTTTATCTGGAGATCAGTTGTATCAGATGGATTTTAATGAAATGCTTGAAGCGCATATCGCTGCCGACGCTGAAATTTCTATTGCAACTTTGCCTGTAAATGCTAAAGATGCTCCTGAATTTGGAATTTTAAAGACGAATCACGAAAGTGTTATTGAAGCTTTTATTGAAAAACCGCATCCTTCGCTATTACCAGAATGGGAATCGGAAGTAAGTGAACAAATGCAGGAAAAAGGAAAAAAATACCTCGCTTCAATGGGAATTTATATTTTTAATAAATCATTGTTGCAGGAATTAATGGCTGATCCAGAAACTAAGGATTTTGGTAAAGAAATTATTCCGCAGTCGGTTGGAAAACATAAAATACTAAGTTATCAATATGAAGGATATTGGACAGATATTGGAAATATTGAATCATTTTTCGAGGCAAATATCGGTTTGACAGCTGATATTCCAGAGTTTAATTTATTCGATAACGAAAATAAAATTTTTACAAGACCAAGATTATTACCCCCGTCTAAATTTAGAAATTCAATAATCAATCAATCTTTAATTTCTGAAGGTTGTATTATTAATGCGAAAGAGATCAAAAGTTCTGTAATTGGTATTCGTTCTAGAATTGGTGAAGGAACTATTTTAGAGAATTGTTACGTCATGGGAAATGATTTCTATCAGGATTTGGAAGAATTGAATCATGAAAGCAATATCAATAAAATACACGTAGGTATAGGCGAGAACTGTTTTATCAAAAATGCTTTGGTCGATAAAAATGTACGCATTGGAAACAATGTTCACATTAGCGGAGGAAAACATTTAGACAATTTTACGAATGAATTGTACAGTATTAAAGACGGAATTGTTGTTGTCAAAAAAGGAGTTACGCTTGCAGACAATTTTAGAATTGAATAAACGCTTAAAAAATCAATATAAAATTCCAAAAATCTAAATCCAATTATCCTCTAAAATAATATGAGTAAAGTAATCCCACATTCTCTTTTTACAGACTTTGATATAGATTTATTCAAAGCTGGAAAACACTTCAGATTATATGAAAAACTTGGAGCTCATTTAGTTGAAGTCGATGGAGTAAAAGGTGTTTATTTTGCAGTTTGGGCTCCAACGGCTCATTCGGTTTCCATTGTTGGAGATTTTAATTATTGGACTCAAGGCGAACATTTCTTAAATGTTCGTTGGGATTCTTCTGGAATTTGGGAAGGATTTATTCCTGATATTTCAAAAGGGGCGCTTTATAAATATAAAATCCAATCTAATATAAATGGCGTAATTACCGAAAAAGCCGATCCCTTTGCGCGTTATTGCGAAAAACCACCTCATACTGCCTCAGTAGTTTGGGATTTGGATTATAATTGGAAAGATGACAATTGGATGCAAAATCGCCAAGATTTTAATGCTTTAGATAAACCTTATTCGGTTTACGAAGTGCATTTGGGTTCTTGGAAACGTGCAGATCATAATCGTTTTTTGACTTATCTGGAACTAGCAGATGATTTGGTAAAATATGTAAAAGAAACAGGTTTTACGCATGTCGAGTTTATGCCAATTATGGAATATCCTTACGATCCTTCTTGGGGATATCAGTTGACAGGATATTTTGCGCCAACTTCGCGTTTTGGGAAACCGCAGGATTTTATGGTTTTGGTGGATAAACTACATCAGGAAGGAATTGGAGTTATTTTAGACTGGGTTCCGTCGCATTTTCCAGATGATGCACATGGATTGGGTTTCTTTGATGGATCGCATTTGTACGAACATCCAGATCGTAGAAAAGGTTATCATCCGGATTGGAAAAGTTTGGTTTTTAATTATGGAAGAAATGAAGTTCGTGCCTTTTTAATAAGTAACGCGGTTTTTTGGCTTCAAAATTATCATATTGACGGACTTCGTGTTGATGCTGTAGCTTCGATGCTTTATTTGGATTATTCTCGAAAAGATGGCGAGTGGGAAGCTAATATTTTTGGAGGAAGAGAAAATCTGGATTCAATTAGCTTTCTTAAAGAATTCAATGAAGTAATCTATTCTAATTTTGATGGAATTCAAACTATTGCTGAAGAAAGTACTTCGTTTCCGATGGTTTCGAGACCTACTTCTGTAGGAGGTTTAGGTTTTGGAATGAAATGGATGATGGGTTGGATGCACGATACTTTAAAGTACTTTCAAAAAGAAACAGTTTATAGAAAATACCATCAGAATGAATTGACTTTTTCAATGACGTATGCGTTTACAGAAAATTTCATGCTTCCGTTTTCTCATGACGAAGTAGTGTATGGTAAAAATTCTCTTATTTATAAAATGCCTGGCGACGAATGGCAGCGTTTTGCCAATTTGAGATTATTGTACGGATATATGTTTACGCATCCAGGAACAAAACTTTTGTTTATGGGAGCTGAGTTCGGACAAACGAATGAATGGAATTTCGAACAAAGTTTGGACTGGCATTTACTGCAGTATGATTTTCATTCTGGGATAAAAAGATTGATTACCGATTTAAATCAGTTGTACAAATCACAGCCAGCTTTATATGAAAAACAATTTAGGAGCGATGGTTTTGAATGGATTAATTATTCTGATCATCAAAATGCTATTTTATCTTACATCAGAAAAGGAAAAAATCCAGATGAGAATGTAATTGTCGTTTGCAATTTTACTCAAGTCGTTCGCGAAAATTATAGAATTGGCATTCCTAAAAAAGGAAAACTGCAAGAGATTTTTAATAGTGATGCTAAAATTTATGGCGGAAGTGGAATAGAAAATTCTAAAGCAGTAAAAATTGAAGCTATATCTTATGATGGAAGAGATTTTTCTGCCGAATTGATTTTGCCTCCTTTGAGTGTTACTGTTTATACTTTAAATTAAGTGAAAATCTATAAGTAAGATTTTGTCATTATATCGTTTCAAAATTATCAAATTGTTGATTTTTTGTTTGCTAATTTGAAACTCATTCAGAAAAAACGTTTTCGTGAATAAACCTTTTATTCATAGACTGTTATGAACATTTTTTGTATGTTTGAGTAGAAGGAAAATGTTATAAATTAATTCATTGGAGATATGATTACAAACACATCATTAGAATACAAAGGCGATTTATATCCATCAAAAATTGTCTCTTATGAACATGAAGGAGATTCTGTTTTCTTTAATACAGATAACAAAGTAATCTTAAAAGTTACTATTCTTCGTGATAGCTTAATCCGATTTCGTTTTACTACAAAAGGCTATTTCAGCAATGATTTTTCTTATGCCATTGATAAAACACAACTTCATGGCTATAATTTTTTGGAAGTAACCGAAGAGGAAACTTTTTTTCAAATCAGAACAAGTAAAGTAAAATGTAAAATCCAGAAAGCAGATCTTAGACTTTCTATTTACGATTTAAACGATTTCTTAATTCTCGAAGATGAACTTGGTTTTCATTGGGAAGAAAGCTATGAATACGGTGGAAATATCGTAAAAATGAGCAAGTATTCTAAAGATGGCGAATGTTATTACGGTTTAGGCGATAAAGCCACTCAAATGAATCTTAAAGGCAAAAGAGTAGAAAATTTTGCCACAGATCAATACGCTTACCAAAAAGATCAGGAGCCTTTGTATAAAGTGGTTCCTTTTTATATTGGGCTTCACAATAAACAATCTTACGGTATATTTTTCGATAATACTTTTAGAACATTTTTTGATTTTTGTCAGGAAAGAAGAAATGTAACAAGTTTCTGGGCTGAAGGCGGCGAAATGAATTATTATTTTGTTTACGGCCCTCAAATGCAAGATGTTGTTACTACTTATACCGATTTAACGGGCAAGCCAGAATTACCGCCGCTTTGGGTTTTAGGGTATCATCAATGTAAATGGAGCTATTATCCTGAAAGTAAAGTTAAAGAAATCACATCGAAGTTTAGAGAACTTCAAATTCCATGCGATGCCATTTATTTGGATATTGATTACATGGATGGTTTTAGATGTTTTACATGGAATAAAAACTATTTTCCAGATCCAAAAAGAATGGTTTCTGAATTGGCTGAAGATGGTTTTAAAACTATCGTAATCATCGATCCAGGAATTAAAATTGACAAAGATTATTGGGTTTATAAAGAAGGTCTAGAAAAAGATTATTTCTGTAAAAGAGCTGACGGACCTTATATGAAAGGAAAAGTTTGGCCTGGTGAATGTAATTTTCCAGATTATACAAATCCCGTAGTTAGAGAATGGTGGGCTGGATTATTTAAAGAATTAATTGCAGACATTGGAGTAAAAGGAGTTTGGAATGATATGAACGAACCTGCTGTAATGGAGGTTCCAAATAAAACGTTTCCGATGGATGTTCGCCATATTTATGATGGAAACCCGTGTAGTCATAGAAAAGCTCATAATATCTACGGAACTCAAATGGCAAGAGCAACTTATCATGGTGTAAAACGATTTGCTTATCCAAAACGACCATTTGTGATCACAAGATCTGCTTATGCTGGCGCTCAGCGTTACACATCATCTTGGACAGGAGATAACGTGGCAACCTGGGAACATTTATGGATTGCAAATATTCAGGTTCAGAGACTTTCTATTTCGGGAATGGGATTTACAGGCTCTGATATTGGAGGTTTTGCAGAACAGCCAACAGGAGAATTATATGCTCGTTGGATTCAATTGGGTGTTTTTCATCCTTTCTGTAGAACGCATTCTTCTGGAGACCACGGAAATCAAGAACCTTGGGCTTTTGATGAAGAAGTAATCAATATTACGAGAAAATTTGTGAGTCTTCGTTATCAATTATTGCCTTATTTGTATACGATGTTTTGGCAGTATATCGAAGAAGGAATTCCGATGTTAAAACCTTTGGTTTACTACGATCAAGATGATACGCAAACACATTATCGCAATGACGAATTTATCTTTGGAAATCAAATTTTAGTGTGCCCGATACTTGAACCTAATGCTGTAGGTAGACGTATGTATATTCCTAGAGGAGAATGGTATAACTACTGGACAAATGAATTGTTTATAGGAGGAAGAGAAATCTGGATTGATACCAAATTTGATGAGATTCCAGTGTTTGTAAAAGCAGGGGCTATTATTCCAAAATATCCTGTTCAGCAATACGTAGGCGAATTAGAATTTGATGAATTAACGCTTGATGTTTATTATTATAACGGGAAAGAACAGTCGGCTGTTTATGAAGATGCTCAAGACGGTTACGATTATAAAAAAGGACGATACAGCTACTTATCGTTGCGAAATATTGGAAAAGAAAAGGAACTAATTATTCAGCTTCATAAAGAAGGAAAATATGCCACTCCGTATACAAAATACAAAATCAATTTAATTGGATTGCCTTTTAAAGTTGTCGAAATAGAAATTGACAATGAAAAAATCGAATTTGATAAAATTAGTTTTGAGCAGAATAAATTCTTAATAGTTGATAAAGAGTTTAATGAACTTCATATCGTGGGGGAATAGTTAAATTTTGATATTTTTTTGATGTAATGTGTAAAATATTTTATTTTTTTTAATTGTATTTTTGTTAGAAAATAGCTCGAACTATGAAAAAATATATGTTTTTAGGAATTTTTGCAGCGCTTGTTATGGCTTGTGCAACAAATCCAATTACTGGAAAACAAAACTTGAATTTTGTTTCAAATAGCGAATTGTTTCCAACTTCTTTTCAGCAATACAGTACTTTTTTGTCTGAAAACAAAGTTATTACAGGAACGGCAGATGCAAAACTTGTAGAGAATGTTGGGTTTAAAATTAAGGCAGCGGCCGAAAAATATTTGACCTACTTAGGTCAGACGCAGTACTTAAAAGATTATCGTTGGGAGTACAAACTGGTTGATAACAAGGAAGTTAATGCTTGGTGTTTACCTGGTGGTAAAATTGTGGTTTATTCTGGAATTTTGCCCATTACACAAAACGAATCTGGTTTAGCAACTGTAATGGGACACGAGGTTTCTCACGCTCTTGCAAATCACGGAGCGCAAAGAATGTCTGCAGCGCAATTACAGCAAATTGGAGGAGCAGCTTTAGGAGCAGCAACAAGCGGAAAATCTGAAGCTACTCAACAAATCTTTGCTCAGGCTTACGGAATTGGTTCAGAGGTAGGAGTAATGCTTCCTTTTAGTAGAGGAAATGAAACTGAAGCTGATAAAATTGGTTTAACGCTAATGGCAATTGCAGGTTACAATCCAGATGATGCTGTGGCATTTTGGACAAGAATGTCTGCAAAATCTGGTGGAGCAAGTACTCCAGAATTCATGAGTACACACCCTTCAGATGCATCTAGAATTGCAAATATTAAAGCTTTAATTCCAGAAGCAAGAGCAATCGCGCTTAAAGTGGGAACTATTAAATAATGCAGATAATGCAATAAAAAATATACTTAAAAGCTATTCATTTTTGAATGGCTTTTTTGTTTTGATGAAGTTCATAATTTATTAATGTACGATTTGAATAATTTCTATTTGTTTATCATAAAAAATAGATAAATTCGTAGCCTATTTAACAAAATCTTTTCTATGAAAAACCTACAAAAAGGAGATAAGAAGCTTTTAAATGCCTGGGCGTTTTATGATTGGGCAAATTCGGTTTATACCTTGACAATTGCTTCTGCAGTTTTTCCAATTTTTTATGAAGCTTTATTTAGCGACCGTGACCATTATATTGATGTTTTCGGAATGCATCTTAAAAATTCAGCATTAATTAGCTTTATTACCGCTTTTGCCTTTATGGTGGTTTCGTTTATTTCGCCATTATTATCTGGAATTGCTGATTATGTTGGAAACAAGAAATCATTCATGAAGTTTTTCTGTTATGTAGGGGCTTTATCTTGTATGGGATTATATTGGTTTGACTTAGATAATATTTATGTCGGACTATTATTTTATTTCCTTGGATTATTGGGATATTGGGGAAGTTTAGTTTTCTACAATTCTTATCTTCCAGATATTGCATTTGAAGAACAGCAAGATAGAATTAGTGCAAAAGGATATTCTATGGGGTACATTGGAAGTGTTCTTTTATTGGGTATTAATTTGATTATGATAATGGGGGCTGAAAATTCAGCAGAAAGAATGGAAGCTATGCGTTATTCTTTTGTAATGGTCGGAATTTGGTGGATTTTATTTAGCCAATACACTTATTATTATTTGCCAAAAGGAAGCAAAGAATCAGGGCAGAAACTAACAAAAGCTGTCGTGTTTAATGGCTTTAAAGAATTAAAAAAGGTATGGGCATTATTGCAAGAAAATATTCCTTTAAAGCGTTACTTAGGAGGTTTCTTTGTTTCTAGCATGGCAGTGCAAACTGTAATGCTTGTGGCAACTTATTTTGGAGCGCAGGAAATTCAATGGTCTTCAAAAGAAGAAAGTACAATAGGTTTAATAATTTGTATTTTATTAATTCAGATTGTAGCTGTTTTTGGCGCACTTTTGACTTCTTATGCTTCTTCTAAATGGGGAAATATTCCAACTTTAATATTTATTAACGCAATTTGGGCAGTGTTTTGCGCGCTTGCTTATTTTATTACTTTGCCAACGCACTTTTATGTTATGGCAACAGTTGCTGGATTTGTAATGGGAGGAATTCAAGCATTATCTCGTTCAACTTATTCAAAATTATTGCCTGAAACAGAAGATACAGCATCATTTTTTAGTTTTTATGATGTTGCTGAAAAAATTGGAATCGTAATCGGAATGTGTGTTTACGGAATTATCGATCAAATTACGGGAAGCCCGCGTTCGGCAATTGTAATTTTAGGAATCTTCTTCATTACAGCAATATTTCTTTTAAGAAGAGTACATAAAAAAGACGTTTCAAATTAATTGAAACGTCTTTGATGACATATCGCAAATTGCAATTGATTATTGATTGATGATAGTTTTGTAATTTGCGATATTCTATTTAAAATAATTAACCTTTGTAAATTTTTCCAGAACCAGAAACTTTTACATCTCTTTTCTCTGGATTTCCTAGATATTTAATATTTCCAGAACCAGAAACTCTTCCCGTTATACTTGTTTCGCAGGTTACTACACTATTTCCAGAACCAGAAACGGTTACGTCTACAGCTTGCGATTTTAAATTAGAAGCATTCACATTTCCTGATCCTGATATTTTACTCGTAAAAGAATCTGCTTTTCCTTTTAAAACAATATCACCAGAACCGCTTAAAGCCAAATCAAAACTTCTAGAATCAACATCTAAATCAAAATTACCTGATCCTGAAAGTTTTGCAGAAAAACTATCACTATTAATTTTGTTTTTACTTTTAACATCACCAGATCCAGACAATGTAACGGCTGATATTTTTTCGAAAGGAACTGTTACTTCTATCTTTTTACCCATGCTAGTACGAAGTTGTATTCCTTTCTCAACATAAACTTTCAATTCATTTCCTTCAACTTCGACTTTAATTTTCGATAATAAATTTTCTTCTCCTTTAAGGATAATTTTTCCTTCTTTTCCTGCTACTAAATCCACATCAAAGAATCCAGCGATTTTGATCCCATCATAGTCTCCAGTAGTTCTCGTTACGGTAGTGACATTGCCATTTCCGCTTATTTTTGTTTGTGCGTTACAATTTATCGCGATAAAAAATAGGCTTAATGCTGTAAGTAAAATTGACTTTTTCATTGTTTTGATTTTTAGATGATTAATTTTTTGTTAGTGAAACATTTCCATAGTTTGAATTAATGTTGATTTTATTCTGACCTTTTTTCTTGTAATAGCCTGCAATTCTCTTGCTGTTGCTTTTAACCTCAGAAACAGAAATTTCTAAAGCATTATCATGTTTAATGTTTGAATATCTTGCAGAAATATCAAAATCGAAAGCGTAATTTGGTAAGTAACCAATTGAAATATCTGTGTAACCAGAGTTTATCGTAATATTTCCAGCTTTTTCAGTCACTGTTCCAATACTGATTTTGCTGTAATTGGTATCATAGCTAAAGTTACTTGAAATTTCTCCAATAACAAAAGTCAAATAGTTTCCAGAACCGCTCAAAGAATTGATTTTTTGAAACTTAAGCGTTCCGTAGTTGCAATCAGCCTTTATGTTTTGACCATCATTAATATTGACATCTGTATAGTTTGCATTTAGATTCAAATTTCCAGAATCATTAATTTTAAGATTAGAGTACTTCGCATCAATATTTCCAGTTTTCATATAATCAATGCTTGAATTTTGACAGTATTGAATGGAGATTTGATTGTTAGAACCATTTAATTTTCCTAAAACAACTTTTCCGTATTTGCAATCAATATCTGTAGAAGATTCAGCATTTAGAACAGAAATATTCCCGTATTTATTGATCAATTTAATAGATCCACTTTTCGGAATTTTAATCACATAATTGATCTCAAAACTGTTGTTGCTTCCTTTGCTTTTTACATTAGAGCTCCCCAATTTCGTTACTGCAGAAACCAATCCTTTAAGCGCTGTAATATCTACGTCGATACTGTTTAATCGTTCGTTTACCCAATTTTCATTTGGACCATTTACTTTTATTGTAATGTCAAGATCAATTTTATCTTCGTCCCAAGTTGTCACTGTGATGTTTCCGTATTTGTTGTCAACATCAATTCCGGCATTGGAGTTTACGATATAGGTTTTTTTAATATTTTTTTGTTTGGTGATATAAGTGTCATCATTTGAAAACCCTAAAAGGGGAATCAAAAGAAATAAGATTAGTAAGTTATAGTGTATTTTCATTAGAAGTATTTTTTAGTTTTTCGTTGTCTTCAATTCTTTTCAAAACGGTTTGTAAAAAAGAAATACGCGTTTGGAGATTGCTAATCATCGCATAAATAATTTGTTTATTCTCACCATTTTTTTGCAGTTCGTTTATGATTTTTTGATAATCAGCGTCAAAAGTTTTCATCTGATTCATCGCATCATTAATAATCTGCTGATTTTCTGGAGAGCTTTTCTCTTTTAACTTAACCAGTTCGTTGTCAATTAGAATATTGAAAATAGAATCGGTGCGTTTAGTTTCTTTAGAAGCAAATTTGAATTCTTTTGGCTTTTCATTTTTATAAAAAAGAGAAACTCCAAGCATCAATACAATCGAAGCAGCAATAGCCGTTACGAACCAATACTTTTTTTTAGGCTCTTTTTTGTTTAGTTTTTGAAGAAAACCCATTTGATGATCAGAATTTAATTCCTGAATATTCCATTGGTTTTCAAATCTGTTGAATAATTCGTCTAAATTGTCTTTTTCATTTTTCATAATTCCAATTCATTTTATATCTCTTCCAATTTTTTTCTCAAACTGTCTTTGGCTCTGCTCAAAGTTGTTCTGCAATTTGCGTATGTGATGTTTAAAATTTCGCAGATTTCTTCTTGATCATAACCTTCAATGTAAAAAAGCGTCAGCACCATTCTGTAATTATCTTTCAGCTGCAGGATAGTATCCAAAACCTGTTTTACTTTGAGAGAATTTAAGTCAATGTTTTCAGAGATAATTCCGTCATTTTCTTCAATTTTATAAAGCTGTTTACTTAAATCTTCTACTTGAAAAGAGTTGTTTTTCTTGTAAAAATCGATACTATAATTGATGATTATTTTTTTTAACCATGCGCCAAAAGCCACTTCTTGTTTATAGTCATTGATTTTTGTAAAAGCTTTTAAGAAACCTTCCTGCATGACGTCTTGTGCAAAATGTTCGTCTTTTACAATACGAAAAGCCACGTTATACATCGCCTTACAATAGCGATTGTATATTTCAAATTGCGCTTTCTGATTGTTGTTTTTACAAAGCGCAATTAGTTCTTCGATATTTTGGTTTATATTCAAGTAGTGGCTTTTGGTTTTTAATATAGACTTGGCTTTTTTTTGTTTGTTACAGTTTTAATAAAAAAAATAAAAATATTTTTTGATTTTACGTAATGTCGTAAGGTATAATATATTCATTATTATAATTTCACATAAAAATTTAACACCAAAAACAAATTCAATTATGAGAAAACTAAACAAATGCTTTGCAATCCTGTTTATTATGACAGGATTGATGTTAACATCATGTAGCAATGATGATTCTAAAGAAAGTGCTGGAGAATCAACAGGAGATTACTGGCCTTCTAAAGTGGGTAATCAATGGGTTTTCAACCAAGATGGTTCTGAAAGTACAGTGAAAATTCAAAGTTCATCTGATAAAGATGGTAATACCTATTATAAATTTAACCAGTTATTTGGAGCAACTGACGAAATTTCTGGAACAGCAGGAGCTTCACTTAAAAAAGTAAAAGGAGATTATTACATCGTTATTGATGAAGTGAACTACAGTTCTGAAGGAATAACTGGAAAAACAACTGGTTATGAATTTATTCTTTTTAAGGATTATCTTGAAGTAAATCAAACATGGAAAGGATCTTATTCTCTAGAAACGAGCTTCAATATTCCAAGTTTTCCATCTCTTAAAATGAATGCAAATTACACAGGTACTATTTTAGAAAAAGGAATAAGTGTAAAAGTTAAAGAAGTAACCTATAGTAATGTCATTAAGTTTAAGCTGCATATTGAAGCTAGCGCACAAGGGCAAAATTCTTCATCAGATACGTTTTATTGGATTGCTAAGGATGTTGGAATTGTAAAATTAGAATCATCAGCTACGACTTCAGAACTAGTTTCGTACTCTTTGAAGTAATCTATAATTAATATGATTGAAACCCGAAAATCTATTTTCGGGTTTTTTATTTTCTAAACTTTAAAATGGATTGTATTTTAAAATTGACTAATTAGAATTATTTAAGTTTTAAGTTTGTTTTGGCATAATGATTGTCTATTTTTATGGCCTATCTTGTAATTGAAATGCGAAACGTGTTTTCAGTAAAAGCTACAATAAGCTATACTCTTTTTACAAATAGTATAACCTTTTTAATGACAAAACGACTTATATTTTATTATGTCAAACCATAAAATACTTACTATTGACAATCTGTCACTTCAAGAATTTGACTCAGAGGCAGAATTAATTCCATTGTTGACTCCAGAAGACGAAGAGGAAATGAATAATGAAGAACTTCCTGTTTCGCTTCCAATTTTACCTTTACGTAATACTGTTTTATTTCCTGGAGTTGTTATTCCAATTTCAGCAGGAAGAGATAAGTCAATTAAATTAATTAATGACGCTAATGCTGGTGAAAAAATCATTGGTGTTGTTTCTCAAATTAATGAAGAAGACGAAGATCCGTCAAAAGACGATATTCACAAAGTAGGAACTGTAGCGCGTATTTTACGTGTGCTAAAAATGCCTGACGGAAACGTAACAGTTATTCTTCAAGGTAAAAAACGTTTCGAAATTGAGGAAGTGGTTTCAGAAGAGCCATACATGACAGCAACTATTAAAGAAGTTGCAGAAGAACGTCCAGACGAAAATGATTCTGAATTTACAGCAATTTTAGATTCTGTAAAAGAATTAGCAATTCAAATCATTAAAGAAAGTCCAAATATTCCTTCAGAAGCTACTTTTGCAATCAAAAACATTGAAAGCCAATCGTTCTTGATCAATTTTGTATCTTCTAATATGAATTTATCAGTAAAAGAAAAACAAGGTCTTTTATCGATAAATGGATTGAAAGAACGTGCTTTAGAGACTTTGCGTTATATGAATGTTGAACTTCAAAAATTAGAATTGAAGAACGATATTCAGTCAAAAGTTCGTTTTGATTTAGACCAGCAGCAAAGAGAATATTTCCTTCACCAACAAATGAAAACCATTCAAGAAGAATTGGGAGGCGTTTCTCAGGAAGAGGAAATGGACGAAATGGGGCAGAAGGCTAAAACTAAAAAATGGGATGAAAAAACGCAAAAACATTTCGAAAAAGAATTGTCTAAAATGCGTCGCATGAATCCGCAGTCTCCTGATTTTGGAATTCAAAGAAATTACTTAGAATTATTTTTAGAGTTACCTTGGGGCGAATATTCTAAAGATAAATTCGATTTAAAACACGCACAGAAAATTTTAGATAAAGATCATTTCGGACTTGATGAAGTTAAGAAAAGAATGATTGAGCATTTAGCAGTTTTGAAATTGCGAAATGATATGAAATCTCCTATTATCTGTTTGACAGGGCCTCCGGGAGTTGGTAAAACTTCAATTGGGCGTTCTGTAGCAGAAGCTTTAGGTCGTGAATATGTTCGTATTTCTTTAGGAGGTTTACGTGATGAAGCGGAGATTCGCGGTCATAGAAAAACCTATATTGGAGCAATGCCAGGACGAATCATTCAAAGTTTGAAAAAGGCTGGAACATCAAATCCGGTATTTATTTTAGATGAGATTGATAAACTGTCTAGCGGAAATAGCGGTGATCCATCTTCAGCTTTATTAGAGGTTTTAGATCCTGAGCAAAACAGTGCTTTTTATGATAATTTCCTTGAAATGGGATATGATTTATCTAAAGTAATGTTTATTGCGACTTCAAATAATATGGCGGCAATTCAGCCTGCTTTGCGTGACAGAATGGAAGTAATCAAAATGTCAGGCTATACAATTGAAGAAAAAGTTGAAATTGCAAAAAGACATTTATTTCCAAAACAATTGGAAGCACACGGTTTAACTGCAAAAGATTTGACTATTGGCAAAAAACAATTAGAAAAAATCATTGAAGGTTATACTAGAGAATCAGGTGTTCGTAATTTAGAAACTAAAATTGCTCAAGTAATCAGAAATGCAGCAAAATCTGTTGCAATGGAAGAGGAGTACAACACAAAAGTTACAGATGAAGATATCGTAACGATTTTAGGAGTACCAAGATTAGAGCGTGATAAATACGAAAATAACGATACTGCAGGTGTTGTAACAGGTTTAGCTTGGACAAGTGTTGGTGGGGATATTTTATTTATTGAATCTTTGATTTCTGAAGGAAAAGGCTCATTGAGCATTACAGGAAATCTTGGAACTGTAATGAAAGAATCTGCTACAATTGCATTAGAATACATTAAAGCAAATGCTAAGAAATTAGGTATTAGCACTGAGCTTTTCCAGAAATATAATATCCATTTGCACGTGCCGGAAGGAGCGACTCCAAAGGACGGTCCAAGTGCAGGTATTGCAATGCTTACTTCTTTAGTTTCGCTTTTAACACAAAAGAAAATAAAGAAAAGTCTTGCTATGACTGGTGAAATCACGCTTCGCGGAAAAGTATTGCCAGTTGGTGGTATTAAAGAAAAAATCTTAGCTGCAAAAAGAGCAGGAATTAAAGAGATTATTCTTTGCCATGAAAACAAAAGCGATATTGATGAAATCAAAGCAGAATACTTAGAAGGTTTGAGTTTTCATTATGTAAAAGAAATGAGCGAAGTTTTAGCAATAGCAATAACAGATCAGAAAGTTAAAAACGCTAAAGAATTAAAATAAGTTTTAAAAACTTCAAATTATAAATTCCAAATTCCAATTTTCTTATTGGGATTTGGAATTTTTTTATTTGACTTTATTTTTAGTGTTATATAATTTTATATTTGCAGTTACGTTATTCCCATATAGGTGCGCCAAAAACTAATGCTTAAAAAAGTTATTTTATTTTTTATAGTCTTGATTTGTTCGAGTTCTTTCGGGCAAGTTGGAGGCCGCTACACTTATCAATTTTTAAATTTGACTACTTCGCCAAGGCAAGCGGCATTAGGAGGGGATATTATTACGATATATGATGAAGACGTTAATCAGGCCATGTCAAATCCTGCTCTTATAAACGCAGATATGGACAATCATTTAGCACTAAATTACGGAAGTTACTATGGTGAGGCCTCTTACGGTACGGGATCGTATGCTTATACTTATGATCGACACCTTCAGACGTTTTATGCTGGAGTGACTTACGTAAACTACGGTACATTTGAAGGATATGATGAAAATGGTCAGGCTACTTCTAATTTTACTGGAAGCGAAGGCGCATTATCACTCGGATATGCGTACAATGTTCCTTATACCGATTTTTTTATTGGCGCGAGCGCTAAATTAATTACTTCGACTTTAGAATCTTATAATTCTATTGGAGGCGCAGTTGATTTGGGTTTCTTGTATTTAAACGAACAGAATGATTTGAATTTTGCTCTTGTGTTTAGAAATATGGGTACGCAGTTTACTACTTATTCAGGAATTAAAGAAAATCTTCCGTTTGAAATCGTTGCTGGTGTTTCGCAAGAACTGGAACATGTGCCAATTCGCTGGCATCTTTCGCTAGAAAATTTACAGCAGTGGAATATTTCTTTTTCAAATCCTAATCGTGGAGAAACCAATATCGACGGTTCTACAAGTCCAGAGAAGGTTTCTTTTGTGAATAATGCTTTGCGACACGTAACTTTTGGCGTTGAGCTTTTTCCTAAAAAAGCATTCAATTTTCGTATTGGATATAATTTTAGAAGAGGAGAAGAATTGAGAGTAGATGGACAACGTAACTTTTCAGGAGTTTCATTAGGTTTTGGATTGAAAATGAATAAACTAAAATTCAATTATTCCTATTCTAGATATACTTTGGCAGCCAATACAAGCCTTTTTGGTTTAACTTTAAACTTACAATAATTACATGAAATTGTTCTATTTGGCTTTGTTTATGACAGTAAGCTTTTTTACGGGATCTAAACTTTCTTTTAAAGAGGAAGAAGTTATCTCTACTATAGAAATGGAAAGAATTAATAGTAGAATTTCTGGTATAAAAGACATGATTAGTACCGATCATAAATACAATCAAAAAGTTGTTTTTTTAATTGATATGAAAGTTCCTTCGGGAAAAAATCGCTTTTTTGTTTATGATTTACAGAAAAATGAAGTTGTAGATCAAGGTCTTGTAGCTCATGGTTCGGGTTCTGAAACAGGAGTGAGAGGAGTGCTTAAATTTAGCAATACTCCAAATTCCAATTGCACTGCGCTTGGCAGATATTCTGTAGGGAAAACTTATAAAGGCATTTTCGGAAAAGCATATAGACTTGCTGGTTTAGAAGAAAGTAATGATAATGCTTTAAAAAGAGCAATTGTTTTGCACCATTATTCTGCGGTTCCTTACGAAGAACAAAATTATTATATAAGTAATAGTCACGGTTGCCCAATGGTTAACGAACAGTTCTTTAAACGAATAGAAAAGATTATAGATAATTCTAAGTCAAATATTCTTATGGATATTTACTATTAATAAAGATTTCTAAGAAGCATTAAAAAGCAAGAACTTTTATTGTCGAATTATTTAATTTTCGATGATATTTTTTTTCTGAATCATCATATCAATGAAAAAAGTAATTATCGTATTTCTTTTTATTTTCGCGCTTTTTGTGGGGTATTTGCTGTTATCTGATAGTAAAGAAATCGCTTCGTTATCTTCTGAAAATAAAAGAATTGAATCTCAAATTGCTGATATAAAAAAGCTTATCAGTAAAAATCCTCAATACAATAATAAAATAGCCTTTTTTATTGATATGAAGATACGTTCAGGAAAAAATCGCTTCTTTGTTTATGATTTAAAAGAAAATAAAATTATCGATAAAGGTTTGGTTGCTCATGGTTCTGGTTCTGAAACTGGAATTAAAGGGAAACTTCGTTTTAGCAATGTTCCTAATTCGTTAAGCACTTCATTAGGAAAATATTACATCGGAAAGCATTATTATGGAAAGTTTGGCAGAGCCTATAAGCTGTACGGATTAGATGCGACAAATAGTAATGCCTTCAAACGAGATATTGTTTTTCATTACTATTATGATGTTCCATATAAAGAGAAAGATGGCTACATTTGCAATAGTTTTGGCTGTCCTATGGTTAACAAAAAATACTTTGATAGAATATCGCGACTAATTGATAGTTCTGAATCGGATATTTTGATGAGTATTTATTACTAAAATCATTTCATTAAAAGAATAAAAATTAAAAAATAAAAAATTGAAAAAAATTACCATTGCTATCGACGGATTTTCATCTACAGGTAAAAGCACTCTTGCAAAACAATTGGCAAAAGAATTGGAATATGTTTATGTAGATACAGGGGCTATGTACCGTGCAGTTGCTTATTTTGCAATGCAAAACGATTTGATTGGAGCTGATTTTTTTAAGAAAGAGGTTTTGGTTCAAGCATTATCTGACATTAAACTAGAATTTAAATTTAATTCAGATTTAGGTTTTGCAGAAATGTATTTAAATGGTGAAAATGTTGAAAAACAAATTAGAACTATTGAAGTTTCTAATTTTGTGAGTAAAGTAGCAGCAGTTTCAGAAGTTCGTGCCAAGTTGGTAGAACAACAGCAGGAAATGGGAACAAACAAAGCAATTGTAATGGATGGAAGAGATATTGGAACTGTCGTTTTTCCAAATGCAGAACTAAAAATCTTTATGACAGCAAGTGCAGAAACACGCGCGCAAAGACGTTTTGATGAATTACAGCAAAAAGGCGATAATGTTTCTTACGAAGAAGTTTTGAAAAACGTTGTCGAAAGAGATCATATGGATACGCATCGTGAAGATTCTCCTTTAGTGATCGCCGAAGACGCAATAGAGATAGATAATTCTTACTTAAATAAAGAAGAGCAATTTGCGGCGGTTCTAGAATTAGTGAATGATGTTGTTAAAACAGCATAATTTTTTGCAGATATTATTTTAAATGGTAGTTTTACCGCTTCATTTTTACTAAAGATCAAATTTATCATATGGGGATTAAAAACAGATTGATTTTAATGAGCTTTCTTCAATTTTTTGTTTGGGGAGCCTGGCTTATAACAATTGGAAATTATTGGTTTGGCACAAAAAACTGGGAAGGAACGCAATTTGGACTAGTTTTCGGAACTATGGGAATCGCTTCGCTTTTTATGCCAACATTAACCGGTATCATCGCTGACAGATGGGTAAATGCTGAAAAGCTTTACGGTGTTCTTCATATTTTATACGCAGTAGTTTTATTTGCAATTGCGCAAGTTACTACACCAGATACTTTTATTATTGTAATGCTGTTGGCAATGTGTTGTTATATGCCAACAATCGCTTTAAGTAATTCAATATCTTATACTTCTCTTAAATTAAACAATAAAAATATTGTAAAAGATTTTCCGCCAATTCGTGTTTGGGGAACAATTGGTTTTATTGTTGCCATGTGGATTACGAATTTAAGTGGAAGCAAAGCAACTGAATATCAGTTTTATATTGCTGGAGTTGGAGCCTTAATTCTTGGAGTTTACGCTTTTACTTTGCCAAAATGTGAGCCACAACGTTTAATTAAAGAAAATGCAACTTGGACAGAGACTTTCGGTTTAGAGTCTTTTAAATTGTTTGCAAACTATAAAATGGCTTTGTTCTTTGTGTTCTCTATGTTTTTAGGAGGAGCTCTTCAATTGACAAATGCTTATGGAGATGTGTTTTTAGATGAATTCAAGCATTTTCCAAAATATGCAGATTCATTTGTAATTAAATATTCGACTATTATTATGTCGATTTCTCAGGTTTCTGAGACATTATTTATTTTGGCAATTCCGTTTTTCTTGAGACGTTTCGGAATCAAACAAGTTATGTTGATTAGTATGCTGGCTTGGGTTCTTCGTTTCGGATTATTTGCTTTTGGAGATCCAATAGGTGGATTATGGATGATTATTTTGTCTTGTATCGTTTACGGTATGGCATTTGATTTCTTCAATATTTCAGGTTCTTTATTCGTAGAAAGCAATACAGATTCTAAAATTCGTTCTTCTGCACAAGGTTTATTTATGATGATGACCAATGGAGTTGGAGCAGTTTTAGGAAGTTTAACTTCAGGTTGGGCAATTGATCGTTTCTTTACAAAATCGTTTGCCAATACAACTGAATTAGCTGGATTTTTGCAAACAGATGCTACAAATGAAAAAATGGTTGAGTTCGTAAAAAGTCAAGGAAATTCAATTTCAGCAGACGGAATTTTTACAAATCCAATTTTGATGAAAGACTGGCATACCATCTGGTTGTCGTTTGCGGCTTATGCTTTGGTGATTGCTATTGCTTTTGCTGTTTTATTTAAGCATAAACACGATCCTAAAGAGATTGAGAATTTAAGTCATTAAATAATTCTTTTAAAATATTTAAATCCTATTTTCAGTTTGGAAATAGGATTTTTTTTATTTGTGAACTTTGAATATTTTAGTGTTTTAATTTAAATATGATTAATCAAACAACAAACCTTCCTCCATTCGAATCTGTAGAATCAAAGTCTTCAAAGATCCATAATTATGGTTATGGGATAATGATTGTTTTTACAGCTATTTTTGTTGCTTTTATATTATTTGCACTTCCGTTTTTAGTTGAGGCCGATAAAAATATTTTGGTTATTAGTTTTCTGATGTTTCTCGTCATTGTATTAATAGTGCTTCATGTTAGAAAAACAATGAAGCATACGACTACAATAATTGATAACCTAGGTATTCATTATATAAATAAGTTTAATAATAAGGTTATAAAAGTTATACTTTGGAATGATTTTCAGAAAGTTGAAGATTTTAAAGGTGAAATAAGAGGAGTAAGTTCTTCTTCGGATGCAGATCTTTTAAAATATGATGTTTTTTCTAAAATGGTCGGAAGTGGCAAGTATAGTCACGAAGCATTTTTCTGGTTTGTTTTAGAAAATGATAAAGTAGAAGTTCATAAAGAAAAATTTTCAGGAAATCATATTTTCAGTATGATTTATTCTAATAAACTGGAATTAGTTAGAGGATTGTTGTTAGGTCTGGCGCACTATAGACCTGACTTAAAAGTTCATTCTAAAGCTTTTAGTTTGTATTATATTAATCCTGATAATTTCAAAGTGGATTATGAGAAGCGAAGAGAAGATTTAAACTCTGCAGCTTTTGTAATGGCGCTTGTTGTTATCGTTGTTGTTTTTGTGATGCTTTTTATTTTCTTTTAAGGAAATAGATATTTTGGCTAAAAACGAAAAAAGCTTATAAAATTAAAGAGATGAATATTACTCGATTAACTCATTTTATTCTTTTATTTTTAATATTTAGCTGTAGCAGAAAACAAGATTTTAAGCCAACAGTTAAGCTTGACACAATTTTAAAAAAGGAGAAATTGAAGAATGATTACAATGAATTCAGGCTTGATAATGTTTATTTATATTTAGGAATCGAGAAGCGTCAAAGTTTTATCAAATTTCGTGAGCAAACAAGTATTAGTGATTTAATTTTAATGACAGAATGTGAAAAACCTATTGTTAGATGTTTTGCATTCAAGATGTTGGTGGAGAAAGATTATTCTAAAATTCGAGAATTATTATTCAAACATCAAAGTGATAATGAATATCTAGAGGTTTATCATCCTCCTTGTGTTAGAATGAATGAGAAGGTTAAAGTTTATATGCTACAACAGTTAGGCCCATTTTCAGATAGTAAAATGAAATTTAATAGAGTTGAGTATGATCAGATTTGGGCTGATTTTTTTAAATAAGATTAAATAGAAACATTGTTATTTAGCATTAAAGATTTGCTAATTTTTTAAATCTGTGATGTGAGATTAACGCTTTTAGATATCTTATAAAAACAAAACTTTCCAATCTAGCCCCGATAGAAGTGGAAATCCTTTTGTGACGGGGTTCGGCACAAAAGATTGCAACGGATAGCGGGACTAAACTTCTTAAAAAACCGAAAATCTTCTGCTTCTTATTATCATATTGATAATCATATCGGTTTTGTTTTGTTAATTCAGAAAAATGTATTAATTTTGCAGTCCTTTTGGCAGAGAAGAGTTTCCATTAGGAATCAACCATTTATGTAAAACAACTTCTGTATTTTCTATCGCATAGAGAAACTCGAGAAAAACAGAATACAAATTTTTTTATCAGCATGTCTGAACAATTAAAATCACAAGAAGAGTTTTTAGCAAATTTTAACTGGCATAACTTCCAAGAAGGAATTGATGCAGTAGATGAGAAAAACTTACAAGAGTTTGAAGAACTAGTATCAAAAACTTTCATCGCTACAGATCAAGAAGAAGTAGTTGAAGGAGTTGTTGTTAGAATTACAGATAGAGACGTTATCGTTGATATCAATGCTAAATCTGAAGGTGTTATTTCTTTAAATGAATTCCGTTACAACCCAAACTTAAAAGTAGGTGACAAAGTTGAAGTATTAATCGACATCCGTGAGGACAAAACAGGTCAGTTAGTATTATCTCACAGAAAAGCACGTACTATCAAATCTTGGGATAGAGTTATTGCAGCTAATGAAACTGGAGAAATTGTTAACGGTTTTGTTAAATGTAGAACTAAAGGAGGTATGATCGTTGACGTATTCGGTATCGAGGCGTTCTTACCAGGATCTCAAATTGACGTTAAGCCAATTAGAGACTACGATGTATATGTAAACAAAATGATGGAATTCAAAGTGGTAAAAATCAACCACGAATTCAAAAACGTTGTTGTATCTCATAAAGCTCTTATCGAGGCTGATATTGAAGTACAGAAAAAAGAAATCATCGGTCAATTACAAAAAGGACAAGTATTAGAAGGTGTTGTTAAAAACATTACTTCTTATGGTGTGTTCATTGACTTAGGTGGTGTTGACGGATTAATTCACATTACTGACCTTTCTTGGAGTAGAATCAACCACCCAAGTGAAGTTCTTGAATTAGACCAAAAATTAAACGTTGTAATCCTTGATTTCGATGATGAGAAAACAAGAATTCAATTAGGATTGAAACAATTAAACGCTCACCCATGGGATGCTTTAGATGCTAACTTAACTGTTGGTGATAAAGTTAAAGGTAAAGTAGTTGTAATCGCTGATTACGGTGCTTTCATCGAAGTTGCTGAAGGTGTTGAAGGTTTAATCCACGTTTCTGAAATGTCATGGTCAACTCACTTACGTTCTGCTCAAGATTTCGTAAAAGTTGGAGATGTTGTTGAAGCTGTTATCTTAACTTTAGATAGAGATGATCGTAAGATGTCATTAGGTATCAAACAATTAACTCAAGATCCATGGACTGATATCACTTCTAAATACCCAGTAGGTTCTAAACATACAGGTATCGTTAGAAACTTCACAAACTTTGGTATTTTCGTAGAATTAGAAGAAGGAATTGATGGATTAATCTACATCTCTGACTTATCTTGGACTAAGAAAATCAAACACCCATCTGAGTTTGTAAACGTTGGTGAAAAACTTGATGTTGTTGTATTAGAATTAGATGTTGAAGGACGTAAATTATCTTTAGGTCACAAACAAACGACTGCTAATCCTTGGGATCAATACGAAGATTCTTTCGCTGTAGGAACTATCCACAACGGTGAGATTTCTGAAATCGTTGACAAAGGAGCTACTGTAGAATTCGGAGATGATATCGTTGCTTTCATTCCAACTCGTCACCTTGAAAAAGAAGACGGAAAGAAATTGAAAAAAGGTGATACTGCTGATTTCAAAGTAATTGAATTCAACAAAGAATTCAAAAGAGTTGTTGCTTCTCACACTGCTATCTTCAGAGAAGAAGAAGAGAAAAACGTGAAAGCTGCTGCTGAAACTACTACATCTGCATCTACTAACGCACCAGCTGCGACTTTAGGAGATAACAATGATGTATTAGCTGCTTTAAAAGCTAAAATGGAAAAAACTGAGAAAAAATAATTCTTAGCTTTTTTATAAATAGAAAGTCCCACAGTAATGTGGGACTTTTTTTTATTCTATCGTTTTTAATTTTAGATTATTTTAACAAATAAAGTTGTGTTATTGTCATAAAAAATTATTTTTGTATGAAAATACCACTTATGAAGAAACTTTACTTATTAGTTACTGCTTTATGCTTTTTTAACGGTTTGAGTGCGCAGGTTATTAATTTTCCTGATGCAGTTTTAAAAAATATTTTGATTTCTACAAATTGTGTCGACAACAATAATGATGGCATAGCTGATAGTGATGCTGATACAAATAATGATAATGAGATTGATTATAATGAAGCTAGTGTAATTAACAATCTATATTTGGATGGAAATATAAGCTCTTTAGAAGGTTTTGATTCTAATATTTTTTCAGGATTGAAAAACTTGAGTATTAAAAATACTTCTTTAACTAAAATAAGTCTTTCCTATTTTGGTTCATTAAGGATTTTAAAGATAAATAATAATTCACAATTAAAATCTTTGCTTTTAACTTATCTGACTTCTTTGTCAACTCTTGATTGTTCTAATAATCAATTGAATTTTATTAAAAGAGATAATACCAATAATATCGTTAATGTTAATTGTAGTTATAATAATTTGACTGCATTATATTTTTCAGATACAAACGCATTAACTAGTTTAAACTGTTCAAATAATAACATTTCAAGTTTAGTTTTAAATCGACTATATAACGTTTTTAGTTCTCTAGAGTTTAATAATAATTTAAATCTAAACTCTATTTGTGCATATCAAAGTGATATTTCGTTAATTCAAAATAAATTGGTAGAATATGGAATGTCTAATGTTACAGTAGTAAATTCTTGTAGTGCTGTACCTCAATGTGTGGCAGGAACAATATGTTTTGATGATGAAAACTTTAAAAATTCTATTTTAAATAATACAACTATTGATTTAAATTTTGATGGTGAAATTCAATTTTCTGAGGCATTAGAAGTAACTACAATGAGTATCGCTACATATGTTAAGTCAATTAATACAATTCAGTATTTTACCAATTTAAAAAGTTTAACTATTGATAACACTCAAATTGGAGGAACAATAGATTTAACCAGTTTGGTTAATTTAGAAAATTTGACTGTGCAATGGAACAGTTCTTTATCATCATTAAAAATTGATAATTTAGCTAGTTTAAAGACTTTAAATATTAATAATAATCATAATTTGTTTGGTTTGTATGCAAATGGACTTACAAATCTTAACAATGTTAAATGTAATATTAATCAATATTTATCTGTTTTTCAAATGAAAAACGCTTCTAATTTATTAACTATTGATTGCTCAAATAATGCTATTACATCTTTGGATTTATTAAATGGTACAAACATAAAATCTATTAAATGCAGTAATAATAATATAACTTCTTTAAACACTGGTTCTACAACAAATTTAATTGATTTAAATTTTTCCGGAAATAAAATTACCTCTTTTGTTTTTTTACCATTTGTAAATTTGCAGACGCTTAATTTTTCTGCAAATCCAATAGTAACTTTTGATTTAACGGGGTTAAATAATTTGCAAAAACTTGTATGTCAAAGTACAAAAGCTTCAAAAATAGATGTTTCCTATTTACCTATTCTAAAAGAGTTAGATTGTGCACATAATACTATTTTAACTGATATTTTTATTAAAAATAATAATCCTTCTCAGGATTTGATGACATTAAACATAACTGGGAATTCAAACCTTAAACATATTTGTGCAGATATTATAGATTTTAATGTTATTCAAAAAAGCATTGATTTAAGTGGTTTAAATAATGTCTTATTAGATTCTAGTTGTAGTTGTGTTGGTGCTTGTAGTGATGCAATTATTAATTTTCCAGATCCGATTTTTAAAGCAAAATTATTATCTGCAACTAATCAAAATTATGTTGCAAGAAATTTATCTGGTTCTTATTTTAAAATTGATGCCAATAATGATAAAGAAATACAAATGAGCGAAGCATTGAATGTTTATTCTTTGACTTTGAATGAAAGTAATATTTCTTCTTTACTTGGAATTGAGTATTTTGTAAATTTAGGAGTATTAGATTGTTATTTTAATAAGATTAAATTGCTTAACGTTAGTAATTTATCAAAATTAACATATATTCAATGTCAGGGTAATGGTTTAACTTCATTAAATATAAGTGGTTTAACAAAAATCCAACAACTTATTTGTTCTTCAAATAGTTTAACATCTTTGGATCTTAGTAATTTAACCGATTTAAACCATCTTGACTGTACTGCAAACCAATTGTCATCATTAATGATAAAAAATGGAATAAATGAAAATCGACTTTATATTACTCAAAATCCCAATTTAAAATATATTTGTGCCGATGAATCTCAAATTCCAGCTATACAATCACAACTATTATCAGCAAATATTAAGGATTGTAATGTCAATTCGTATTGTACATTTAAACCAGGAGGTAAGTTTTATGCAATTAAAGGTAATAATACATTAGATTTAAATAATAATGGATGTGACAATGGAGATATTAAATTTCAAAATATGAAAGTTAATATTGCAAATCAAACCACAACAAACAGTTCTGCATCTGATGAAAATGGTGATTACAATTATTATGTTAAATCGGGATCTTATGATGTTACTCCAATACTAGAAGACCCAGCTTATTTTAATATTTATCCAACGACTGTTAAAGTTAATTTTCCAACAGATTCCAGTCCATTTACTCAAGATTTTTGTATTACTGCAAACGGTGTTCATCCAGATTTAGAAGTTGTTTTATTACCATTAGAACCCGCAAGACCAGGTTTTAATGCTGTATATAAAATTGTCTATAAAAACAAAGGAAATACTATACAATCTGGCTCAGTAAATTTAAGTTTTGATGATGCTGTTTTAGATTTCGTTACTGCAAAACCTACACCAGTGACTAATTCTTTTAATAAGTTATCTTGGAATTTTGCTGATTTATTGCCATATGAAACGCGCGAAATTAAATTTACTCTAAATGCAAATTCTCCAATAGAAAAGCCAGCACTAAATATTGATGATATATTAAAATTTAAAACAGTAATAGCAGGTGCTGTAACAGATGAAACTCCAATTGATAATACATTTGTTTTTAATCAAACCGTTGTTGGTTCTTATGATCCAAACGACAAAACCTGCTTAGAAGGAACAGTTATTACACCAAGTTTAATTGGCGAATATGTACATTACATGATTCGTTTTGAGAATACAGGAACTTATGCTGCACAAAACATTGTTGTAAAAGACATGATTGATTTATCTAAATTTGATATTTCAAGTTTAATTCCAACCAGTTCAAGCCACTCCTTTGTAATTAATATATCAGAAGGAAACAAAGTAGAATTTATATTCGAAAATATCAATCTTCCTTTTGACGATGCAAATAATGATGGTTATGTAGCTTTTAAAATCAAAACTAAACCAACACTTGTTGTGGGAGATTCTTTTACAAATGAAGCAAATATTTACTTCGATTATAATTTTCCAATTTTAACCAATAAAGCAACTTCTACATTTAAAACATTGGGAGTTCAAGATTTTGAATTTTCAAAGTACCTTGCATTATATCCAAATCCGGCAAATCAGTTTTTAAATATTTCGCAAAACGACAGTATCGAAATACAATCTTTTGAGATTTATAATGTTTTAGGTCAATTGGTAATTGCGATTCCAAATGCAAAAACAACTTCGAATATTGATATTTCAAAGCTTAAAACGGGTAATTACTTTATAAAAGTAAAATCAGATAAAGGAAATTCAAGTATAAAATTCATTAAGAATTAAAGAGAAAGTCCCACAGTAATGTGGGATTTTTTTTTGTTTAAAGTTTGATGTTTCAAGCTATGTTAGTTCGAGCAGAATCTTGAACCTTTTTTTTTAAATTATATTTTCTGAAGTTATTTTGAGGCTAGTAATTTTGATTCTTCTGGAGTGTATTCTGGTACAATCGCATAAGTTTCGATTCTCGCAACAGCCATTTCATTCAAAATATCAACTAAATTTTTAAAATTACTTTTTTTGCTAGGTTTTATAATTACAATTGGGCCATTATTTGGTCTCCCTATTGATGATGAAAAGTCAAGAATCATTTTCTTTTTATTGAAAAGTTCTTTACGAATTCCGTTTTTTCCGTAATCAATTTCGATAGGTTTTCCTATAGGATCAAATAAAAGTCCGGAATACATTATTATTTTATCATTTTCATCTAATAGTACCGTTATTAAGCGCGTGTCAGTGCCTGCACCACAATTAGTAATTCCGTTAAATTCTTCATCGCAATGTCTTCCTGGCATACTCAAATCCATCATTTTTGGTTTCGATAATTCTCCAACAACCATAAAAAATATAATCAACAGAAATGAAACGCTGACCATTGCAGTTAAATCTACTCTAGAACTTAGTTTTTTACTTCTGACTTTCTTTGGAAGGTTTTGCATGATAATCAAGTTTAGTGAATTAATGTATTTCTAATTAGAAGCTAATAATTCAGATTCTTCTGGTAAGAAATCATTTTCAATAGTATATGATTGGATATTCGCCAATCTCATCTCTTCTAAAACGTCGACCAAATTTCCGTAATTACTTTTGCTGGAAGGCTTTATAAATACAATTGCTCCTCGATTTGGTTTTCCAATAGCGGCTGAGTATTCAAGAATTTTTTTATTGATAGCGGTTAGTTCCTTTCGAAATCCATTCTTGCTATAATTTGTTTCTGTTATCTTTTCAACAGAATAATTTAAGATTCCACTATATGTTATTATTTTATCATTTTCTCCTAATAATACAGTATAAAAACGATCAGTTTTATAACAACCTACTGTAGGTTCTCCGCATCCTCTATCTAAATCTGGCAAATTTAAAGCGAATCCTTTTGGTTTCGATAATTCTCCAACTAGCATAAAAAATATAATCAGCAGAAATGAAACACTGACCATTGCAGTTAAATCTACTCTAGAACTTAGTTTTTTGCTTCTGACTTTCTTTGGCATATTTTTCATATCGATGAGTTTTGATTTAAATTTAATAATAAAACAGAAGCGAAAATTAAATATTCTTAAAATTTTTAGAAATTTTTTAAGTATTCTAAAGCGTTGATTTTGTTGAAGATTTAAGGTATTAAGTGACGTTTTCTCGAGGAAAATATTTTTAATTTAAAACCAAAACAATTTTTCCTGCGTAAATGAGCTTATAACTTTAAATCATTAAATATGAAAACTAAAAAATTTTTAGCCCTTGCAGTTTTAGCTTTAGGATTTGCATTTACATCAAATGCACAAAAATCAGTTATGGTTGGTGGTGCAGCGATGTATCCGAATAAAAATATTATTGAAAATGCTGTCAATTCAAAAGACCATACCACTTTGGTTGCGGCAGTAAAAGCAGCAGATTTAGTTGAAACATTAAAAGGAGCTGGTCCGTTTACTGTTTTCGCTCCAACAAATGCAGCGTTTGATAAATTGCCAAAAGGAACTGTAGAAACATTATTGAAACCAGAGAATAAAAAAATGCTTCAAGGAATTTTGACTTATCATGTTGTAGCTGGAAAATGGAGTTCAGCTGATATTGCAAAAGCAATTAAAGAGGGTAAAGGCAAAGCAAGCATTAAAACGGTTGCTGGTGGTACGATCACTGCTTGGATGAAAGGAAAAGACTTATATATTAGCGATGAAAATGGCAATAAAGCGAAAGTTACAATTGCAGACGTTAATCAGTCAAATGGTGTGATTCACGTTATTGATGCTGTTTTACTTCCTAAAAAATAATATATAAAGCTCCAAAAAACTAAAAATCCAAATTCCAAGTTTAATTGGGATTTGGATTTTTTATTTTGAAATTTTTCTAGTTTATTTTTTAGCTGTTAAAGTACTACCTGCTGAAGCAATTACTACGCAAACTACAGCTAAGATTTCGTAGAAACTTAAATTTTCTTGTAGAAAAATAAAAGCGCAAATAGAAGCCGCGGCCGGTTCTAAACTCATTAAAATACTAAAAGTACGAGGCGGAAGTTTTCCTAAAGCTTTCATTTCTAAAGTAAAAGGAATAGCACTCGATAAAAGCGCAAGAGCAACTCCCATTCCGAATAATTTCGGAGTAAGATTGTTTAATCCGCTTTCTAAAAAGCCGAAAGGCAAGACCAAAAGTGCGGCAAACAGCATTCCTGTTGAAACGGCGTAACCGTCATTCATTATTTTTGAAATTTTACCTCCTAAGACTATATATGCTGTCCAAAAAGCTCCTGCCAAAAGTGCACATATAATTCCGATAGGATCTAAGCGATCGTTTGTCCAAGGCGCAATCAACAAAATACCAATTGCTGCCAGCAAAACCCAACAATAATCAACCATTCGTTTTGAACCCGCTATAGCGAGTAACAGCGGTCCAACAAACTCTAAGGTAACGGCTAAACCAATCGGAATTCTTTCTATTGCAAAATAAAAAATCAAATTCATTGCGCCTAAAGCTAGGCCGTACGGAATTACAATTTTCCATTGCTGTGCAGTTACAGTTTTAAAATTTGGTCTGTAGGCCAATAACAAAATTATTGCTGAAACGCCAATACGTATAGATGCTGTACCCGCTGCGCCAATTGCAGGAAATAAAGTTTTTGCAATTGCAGCTCCGCATTGTACACTAATAATTGCTAATAATACTGCTGGAACAGGAGGTAGGCTGATTTCTCTGTTTTTCATAAATAGTAAGACAGAATCGTAAAAGATTTATTGCTGTCGGATAAATAAAATGTATTGTAAATTAATTGCCTAAAGCTTTTTTGGTAACATAAGCGCGATAACCAATAATAGCCATTTGCCATTTCTTTGCTTTTGAAATATCTAGACCTTGTTTGGTAAAGCTCGGCAAAAGTAGTTTATTTAGTTTAGCTAATAATTTATACATAGTAGATTTGTTTTTTCAAAGATATAAAAAAAGACTTTGCGTTTGAAACAAAGTCTTTTAAGTAGTAAAATGTAAAGTATTTAAATTCTTAGAATTAGATTTTCGTCGCCATCGGTTTCTCGATTTATGGCATTTTTCGGAGCTTCCATCCATCCAGTTTTATTGATTACAAATTTGAAAAAATGCGTTTTGTCTTTTTCAAATTGCGATTTAGGAACTGACAATTCAAATGTATTTTTGCTTTTCTGAATCATTTGAAAATTCTGATCATTTGGATTCCATTTGTCAAACGAACCTGCAATCGAAACACTTTTAACTAAATTAGGATCTAAGTTTTTATCGTGTTCGTAAACAAATATAACATTGTCATCAACGATTTTGTAGCCGTAAATGCCAGTTTGTTTTTTGTTTTCGCTCAATAAATCGTTAGAAAGTCGAACAATAGCTTCTCCCAGCGCATTTCCAGTATTTTCATCACTTATATTCACAATAATTGAAATTCCTAATTGACGTTCGGGATAAACAACAAGCATATTTTGAGTTCCGAATGCACCTCCGTGTTTCCAGCAATTTTTTCCGTTTTCATCAACTTGAATATAATCCCAGAAATAACCGTTCCAAGTTGTTGGACTATTTAGCAGATTTTGTTGTGATTCTTGAACAATTTTATTTTTTGTATTTAATTCATAAACAATAAATTTGGTCAAGTCACCTAAAGTAGATTTTAGCATTCCGGCGGCTCCCCAAAGATTATCGGAAATGGTTGGCATCAAAACTCCTTTAAGATTATAACCATTTGCAATAGCTGTATTTTGGTTTAAATTAATTCCGCTTGATGTCATATCGAGTTTTGAAAAAATGTTTTCTTTCAAAAGCGTTTCATAACTTTTTTGATAAACGTTTTCTAAGATATGAGCTGTAAGATTAAGACTTCCGTTGCTGTATTTGAATTTAGTTCCAGGTAAAGTATCTAATTTCATGTTCTTTAGATCTTCAAAGAATTTCTCACGACTGTATGTTTCGTCTATTTTTTTGAATGCTAAATAACTGCTATCGTTTCGGTTTTTTCGTAATTCTTCAGTATCGGGCAAATCTTTGCTAAAGCCAGTTCTAAAAGAAACCAAATCTTTAATTGTAATTGGTGTTCCGTTGTATTCTAAGTTTGGATAAGAGCCTGAGATATATTTTCTAATATCGTCATTTGGATTTAGTTTTCGTTCCAAAACAGCTTGTGCGGTAAGCAATCCTGTAAAAAGCTTGGTTATAGAGGCAACTTCAAAAACAGTATTATTATTGGCAATGTTTTCTTTTCCTTTATCAATTTCACCGTAATGTCGGGTATAAGTTTTTCCGTTTTTGACAACACCTATTGAAATCGAATTTGCTTTTGATTTTTGAGAAAGGATAGAGGCGGTTTTATCCATGGCAATGAAAATACTTTTTTCAGCTGTATTTTTCTGTGCGAAAATTAATGAGCTAATGCACAAAAATAAAATTGAAATATATTTTTTCATGTGTGATGTTTTAAATTTTGATTGATGCATTAAATAGAAAAACCAGTGTTTTGGCACTGGTTTTTAAATTCGAATTAAATAATTTAAGCCTTTTTATTCTCTTTTTCCATAGCTTTCATTTCTTTTTCGCGAAGCTTCATATCTTTCTCGTGCAGTTTCATGTCCTTTGCATGTTGCTTCATCTCTTTAGCATGTTGTTTCATATCAAGCTCATACTGCTTCATGTCTTGTTCGTATTGCTTCATATTCTCTTCGTAGTCCTTAGAATCATCTCCAAATTTGAAATTAAAATTATAGTTGAATTTTTCCATGTTTGCACTGAATTTTTCCATAGCAATTTCGTATTTCGCCATTTCTTTTTCATAAACTTCAGCTCTTTGCGACATGATAGCTTCAACTTGTTTTTCATATTCTTTCATTTGAGGTTCAAATGCTTCCATTTGTTTTCCAAAAGCTTCCATATCTTTTTCAAATTTAGCCATTGCTACTTTGTCAGTTGGATTTTTAGGAGCAACTGGAGGTCTAGGCATTCTTGACATGTCAATTGCTGGAACAGGAGGCATTGGGCCAGCAGGGAACGTTGGCGGAGTTGGAGGAACTGGAGCTACAACATCAGACTCTCCATGATTGCGAACAATAACTTTTTCATTTCTAATCATCATTGGCATTCTAAGGTTTCTATCTGTATTAATATTGATAGATTTCGCTCCATTTTCATCTGTTCCAATTGCTAATTCACAATCTTTAATAGCTTCGTCACCGTCAATTTTGATCGTTTGTTTTTTACCAGAATCCGATTTTACTTTGATTTGAATCCCAGTCAATTCTTCTTTGGTATTTCTTTTTACATCCGAAATTTCAACATCAAGATTATGGTTTGTTTTTAACTTTCCTGGCAATTCGTTTAATTCTTTGTCAGTAGTGTTTTTTGTTATTTTGATAGTCTCTTCAGTATCTTTGATAGTGTCTTTTTGAATACTTGCAACTTCAGTTTGTTTCTTTTCTTGTGCAATAGTTCTTATTTGAAATAAAAGAACAAAAGCACCAAGAGCAGGAATTACGGCCGAATATTTCCAGTAATTTCTCTTTTTTGATTGATTTTTGTTTAACATGACAATTCGTTTTTTGATTAATGATTGATAAAAATGATTGGTGATTGCAACGCAAGTTTCATGCGTTGTTATTTTTAAAAGCGTGTATTGATACGCTTTTTTATCGGCAATTTTTTTAGAAGCTTCGCTGTCAGCAATGAATTCAAGGTTTTGTAAAATAGCTTTTTTGTAAAGCCAAACAATTGGGTTAAACCAAAATAGAATACAAAAGATTCTCGAAATCAAAACGTCAATAGTATGCTTTTGGTCACTGTGCACTTTTTCGTGTTCCAAAATACTTTCTAATTCTGCCGATGTATATAGTGATGAGTTATATACAATGTAATCAAAATAGGAGAAAGGAGCGATGTTTTCATTAACATCAATAAATTTAAAATCTTCCTGCTGTTCAATCTTTTTTCCTTTTAAAACAGAGTTAAGACTGTAGAAATCAAGCGCAAATTTGATCATAAAAGCTAAGAAGCCCATTCCGTAAGCGACCGCTAAAACTAAACTCCAATTAATTTCAAAATTTTCTTCTTCAACAACAGATACAGTTGTAGGCACATGATGAGCTTTATAAAAAGCAACATCATAATTTGAAGGAACATTTTCTAAATTCGTTGTAGTAGTCGTAATTATTGGATCTGGCGCAGGTGGAGCCTCAACCCAAATCACTTTCGTGTAAACTACAAAAGGTAGTACTACGGAAGTAATTAATCCAGCTAGTAAAAACCAACGGCTGCTGTTGAAAAAAGTTTCTTTGCGAAGTAACAAAATGTAAGCAAAATAAAACATTGCTAGTAACCCGCTTGATTTTAGGATAAAAATGAAAAGTGCTTCCATAACTATTTTGATTATTTACCTTCTTTTGGATTTTCGATCATATTTAAGATTTCACGCAATTCATCTGCTGAGATTTTTTCTTCTTTAGCAAAAAAAGAAACCATGCTTTTGTATGAACTATTAAAATAATTATCAATTGCAGTGCTCATGAAACCTTTTCTATAATCTTCGATGCTAACGGCTGGATAATACTGATGCGTATTTCCGAAAGTATTGTGCGCCACATAACCTTTCTCTTCCAGATTACGAACAATGGTAGACAAAGTATTGTAATGTGGCTGATCTTCTAAAATCTCTGCTTGAATTTCTTTTACGAAAGCTTTTTTAAGCTTCCATAAAATATGCATGATTTCTTCTTCTTTGTTGGTTAGTTTTTGCATTTCTTGTCTATTTAAAATTAGAAAAGTAATTAGTTTTTAGTTTCAATTTCAATTGCTCCATTAGCAGCTTTGCTTCCGTATTTAGCAGTTGCGTTATCTCCTTTCCAAATATTTACAGATTCGATATTTTCATTTGGAATACTATGCATATCAAAACTAGATGGCATTTGTTCTCCGTTTACAATTACAAGTGGAAAACCTATTTTTACTTTAGTTTTTGTGCCATTTGAAACAGCAACGGTTGAGCCTTCGTCAGACGTAATAACTTTAGTGTTATTGTCTTTATTTATAATTACAGTAGTGCTAGTATTTGAATTAGTATCACTGTTAGTTTTTGTACTAGTAGTAGAATTAACGTTAACATTGGTGTCTGTATTAGTATTTACATTTTTAATTTCTGTAGTGTTGGTTTTGTCATTTATGGTTAGTTTTTTGCTAACAGCGATTTTTTCATCAGTAGTCTGAATGCCAGCTTTTTTCTTTCCATCTTTGTTTGTAATGACAACTATTCCAAAGCCTTTAATGGTTTTATCTCCTGTTTGGATTGATTGAGATTTGTCTTTTCCATTAATTACATCAACTTTAATTGATGTTAATTCGTTTTCAGCGTTTCTTTTGATATCCGAGTATTTTAAATCAATATTGTGAATTGATTTTAATTTCTCTTTAATTTCTTTTAAATCTGAATCTGAAGAACTTTTCCAGATTTTGTAGACATCAACAGATTCGATTTCTTTTGAAACTACTTTTACATTCTGCTGTCTTTCTTTTGCAACTACTTCAATTTGAAATAATAATACAAAAGCTGCCAAAGCTGGGATTACAGCATAATACTTCCATGAATTTCTCTTTTTTGATTGATTTTTGTTTAACATGACGATTCGTTTTTTGATTAATGATTGATAAAAATGATTAGTGATTGCAACACAATTCTCATGTGTTGTTATTTTTAAAAGCGTATACTGATAAGCTTTTTTGTCTGAAAGTTTCTTAGAGGCTTCACTATCAGCAATAAATTCAAGATTTTGAGAAATTGCTTTTTTGTAAAACCAAACGATTGGGTTGAACCAGAAAATAATGCTAAATATTCTAGAAATCAATACATCTAAAGTATGATTTTGATCGCTATGCACTTTTTCATGCTCAAGTATGCTTTCTAATTCTGAAGCGGTATACAGTGATGAGTTGTACACGATGTATTCAAAATAGGAGAAAGGCGCAATATTTTCGTTTATATCTATAAATTTAAAATCGGCTTGCTGTTTGATTTTTTTTCCTTTAATGATTGAATTTAAACTGTAAAAATCAATTGCCAATTTTATAATGAAGATCAAAAGTCCAAGTCCGTAAAGGCCAAGAATGATATAATTCCAATTCCAATCTGCCGATTCTTGATGTGACTTATTTAATAATGAGTTTTGAAAATTTGTATTTAAATCGGGCGAAGCATTTATCCAAATTACTTTTGTGTAAGTCAATAATGGTAAAATTACTGAGACAATCAAACCAGATAATAGAAACCATCTGTTGCTGTTAAAAAATGTTTCTTTGCGAAGTAAGAAATAATAAGCGCAATAAAACATAAGCATTAAACTGCTTGATTTGACGATGTAAATGAAAAGTGCTTCCATAAGCCGATTATTTATTTTCGTTTTTATTTTCGATCATTGATAAAATCTCACGCAATTCATCTGCTGAAATTTTTTCTTCTTTAGCAAAAAAGGAAACCATGCTTTTATAAGAACTATTAAAGTAATTATCGATTGCGGTTTTCATAAATCCTTTTCTGTAATCTTCAATTGCTACGATTGGAAAGTATTGATGTGTGTTTCCAAAAGCATTGTGACCAACATATCCTTTTTCTTCCAGATTACGCACAATAGTAGATAAGGTGTTGTAATGTGGCTGATCCTCTGTGATTTCTGCTTGAATTTCTTTTACGAAAGCTTTTTTCAGCTTCCATAAAATCATCATGATTTCTTCTTCTTTGTTTGTTAACTTCTGCATCATCTTAATTTTATAATTCAAACGTACAACTATTTTTTTAGTTACACAACTATAAAAATAGTTATTTAACTAAAAATTAAGTTTACTTTCGATTTTGAGCGCAGAAATGTTATTCAAATTTAATGGTAATAAATTGAATTATAAGGTTTTAAAAAGTTAAAGTTGATTTTAAGAAATTTTCTCGTTTAGTAGGGCATTCTTAATCCAGATGCAGCATCCGGTTGCAACAACGCCAATACATGCCATAAAAAGCCAGTTGATTTGGTAGCCAAATCGGGTGATAATTTCAAATCCAAGTTTAGAACTAATAATATGAGCAAGACTAAAACTCATGGTGTAAAGCGCCATGTAGCGCCCTTCTTGTCCGCGTGGCGCACGACTTAAGGCAAAGGCGTTTGAAAAAGGGAAAGTAAGAACCTCTCCAATAGAAATACAAACCATGCTTACGACTAAAATTCCAGCCCAGAAATTAATCAAAAGCAAAAAGAAACTGCTAGCCATCACAAAAGATCCAATAACAATGATTCTGATTTTTGGAAAAGCTTTTCGTTCCAAAAATCCAACCGTTGGCATTTCGAGAGTAAAGATTAATAATCCGTTTAAGGTCATTAAAAGACCTGTTTGGAATTCGCTTAAACCAAATTTTTCATTATGATATAAAGGAAGAGTCGTAAATAACTGGAAGAAAATCATAGCTGTAATGAAACTTACAAACAAGAAAACCCAGAAAATTTTATCATGAAAAACCGATTTTACATCTGTAGCACTTTCAGTTTTATCATCGTGAGTTGCTTTTTTCTTTTCTTTCACTAATAAAGCAAAAATCGAAATCGAAATGATACAAGAAGCTCCGTCAACCCAGAAAAGTCCAGAATAGCCCATTCCCATAATAATTAAACCTCCAAGTGCTGGCCCTGCGGCAAAACCTAAATTTACTGCAAGACGCACCAATGTAAGCGCACGAGTTCTATTTTCTGGTTTCGCATAAGCACCAAGAGACACAAACATCGCTGGGCGAAACATATCAGTTATAAAACAGGCATATTGTAGAAATATGCCTTAATCCCTTTACTTACGGGGCTTTATGAAGTATAATTATTTTATAAAATTTTATAAAATAATGAAACAATTTCATCGTGAAATTAAGAAAGTAAGTCAAGACCTACAATATTGTGACTTGCTTAAACTCTTTGGAGAGTATAAAAGTACAAAATCCCAGCAGATAAGAGACCAAATTTTTTATGCTAACGTTAAGCTGGTCTTTTCAATTACTGCAAAATACAAAGACAATCTTGATGATGTAGAGCAGTATGGTTTTATTGGATTGATAAACGCAATCGAAAATTTCAACCCTGAGCTAAATTATAAATTCTCAACTTATGCAACCCGATGTATTAGAAACGAAATACATAACGGCTTAAACCGAGTTAGTAATGTTATACCAATCCCGCAACACATGTACCAAAAAGTTAAAGCAGGAGACCTACAAGAAATTACTTTACACGACATTGAAAACTTTGACATTGAAACCGAGTTGGAAGAGAACGGAATCGATAAACAGTTGTTTTGGTTTATGATTAATAAGCTAACTACAGACGATGAACTCGATTTGCTTTTAAAGCGATACTGCTCAGACGATGAAATGCAACTCAAAATGATTGCCCAGTCAATAAACGAATCAAAACAGTTTACCCACAACAAGTTAAAAAGAATTATTAAGCGTCTTAAGAAAAATGTTTTTTTCAAAAATATGATTAAAGAAAGCCTCTAACAAACACTTGACCACTATAATACTTGTATGAGCAGTTATAAAAAATTTACAGATGAAGACAGAACAAACGCAGTAATTCGTATTTGTGACAGTATTGCGTTGGGTAATCCTTTAACGCAGACGCTTAATGAGTACGGCGTTGTTTCGGTTTCAACATTTCAATATTGGTTAAAAAATAATCCTGAATTGAAAGTTATGTATCAGGATGCGCAAAAACACAGAGAGCAATTTTTGTTTGATGAAATGATACGTATTGCCTACAGCGAAAGCCCGAAAGAAGTTAAGAAATATAGAAACGGTGTTTTACATGAAACCATTGTTAGAGATTCAGTAGAAGACAGGCGTATAAAAATAAACACTTTGAAGTGGGTTTTATCAAAAATGAACCCAAATAAGTACGGTGAAAAAGTAATTGTTGAAAATGATACCGCCAACCCGATAACGAGCATTCGATTTATTGACGTTGATGCAACTGACAATTAAACCTCTTAAACATCAAAAGGAGTTTCTTTTATCCAAGTCAACACATACCGCTTTAATTGGCGGTTACGGTGCTGGAAAGTCGCACGCTGGTGTAATGAAAACAATCATTAAAAAGATTGAGTACAGTGGTCTAAATGTAGCTTATTATCTTCCGACATACGCACTAATTAAAGACATTGCTTTACCAAAGTTTAGTGAACTTTTAACCGAGTTTGGTATTAAGTTCAAAATCAATAAGCATGATAACACTATTACTACAGATTACGGTAAAATCTTGTTGCGTAATATGTCCGACCCAAACAAAATCGTTGGTTATGAGGTTGCATATAGTATGATTGACGAAGCCGATACGTTGCCAAAGGGTAAAATGTCTGATATTTTCGTTAGAATCTTAGGACGAAACAGGCTTAAACTACCAAATAATGAGAGCAATGCAGTTGATACAGTTTCAACGCCCGAGGGTTTTGGCTGGTTATACGAGTTCTTTGTCAAAGAGTACAATACTAATAAGAAAGTTATTCGTGCTAAGACGTATGATAACCCGCATTTACCAGCAAATTACATTGAAACATTACGACAATCGTACAGCGAAGCATTATTTAATGCTTACATCAATGGTGAGTTTGTCAACTTGAACAGTTCAAGTGTGTACAAATCATTCAATCGAAAGGTAAATAAAAGTGTTGAAACAGTTCAAGCGGGTGATACACTTTACATCGGGCTGGATTTCAACGTTACCAAAATGAATGCGGTTGTACATGTCTTAAGAAATGGTGTTTTGCACGCAGTTGATGAAATAACCAACGGTTTCAACACACAAGATGTGTGCGATATTTTGAAAGAACGTTTTGCAGGTTACAAAGTCTTTGTTATTCCTGATGCTTCAGGTTCAGCAAGAGCTAGCAACGGGGCATCGAACTTTGATATTATTAAATCAAATGGTTTTGTAATCGATGCACCTCGTAAAAATCCAACTATTAGCGATAGGGTAAACAGTGTGAACCTTGCCTTTGAAAATGGCAACTATTATGTGAACGACATCAAATGTCCGAATTATACCGAAGCACTGGAAAATCAGATTTATAAAAACGGTGTTCCTGATAAATCAGGAGGTTATGACCACATCACCGAAGCGGGCGGTTACGCTTGTTTTAAAAAGCTTTACGGTATGAAATCACAGGTACTTTAAACTTTACATTAAGATTAATAACGAGATATTTAAAATAAAAATTATGTCAAAAAATAAGGGTTGTGCGGGTTGCAATCAAACACCAAGCAACAGCAATGCTAACGTAATTCTGATGTTAAAAAATTTATTCCCATTGCTAAAACAGGATTACAGGGAATTGAAAGAAAATGAAATCGAGAAAGAAGAGGTTTTTATAGAACTTTTTCCTGAGAAAAATAAAATTGATTTGGGATTACTTAAAGCGGTACATGAATACCAAAAATTAAAAAGAGCTTTTAAATAATGAGAGTAACGGACAGAATTTATAAAACCAAAAATGATATTCCATACTTGGCATTGGTGAATTTTAGCGAAGATATAAAAGGAAATGAAACGGATTTAGAACTAGTTACGGCTAAAGTTAAAGAATACTTTAAAACAACCGATTTAAACGCATTTAATAAGGCAATGCAAACCGAACCAAAGAAAGTAAAGTTTCGCTATAAATACGATGGTGATTTAAGCGTAATTGACAGGTTTATCGATGTTGATACGTTCCAGCGTGAAAATGATTTCGAAGCCCTTTTGCAAATATTACTTAAACCAAGATACAAATTTGTTCCCGTTGATGTTCACAAAGTGAGTCTTGCCGAAGTTGAAGAGATTACAAAGTCTTTCTTGTAAGCTTATTAAACTTTAAAGAGCGTTACCCGTACATTTTCAACCCGCCAGTTTTCTATCAGCCTCATCAAGAGGAAACACAAGGAATGTATGAGCGTAAAGCGTTTAATGAGCATTACGGCGGTTATATGGAGATGTTTTATTTACTGACCGCTGGCGATTTTACAAAAATACCCGAGGTTGAAAAATGGAACACCGACCGTTTTTTATATCAAGCCGAATACCTTTTACGTAAGCGACTGGTAGAAAACATAAAATAGTATTAACACTAAAAAATAAATGAATGAATGAAATATATCAAATTAATGACTGGCTAATAAAGGAGTTCCAAAAGAATGTACTGGTAAACACGATTTCCACACTTCCAACACTTCAAATCGATACCCAAATAGCCAATATTTACCCGTTGGTTAATCTCGATTTGCAGAATACAGATATTACAGCCAGTCAAATTTTAGCAAATTACCGCATTACTATAGTTCAGCAACGTGACACACGAACAGACGTGACAGATAATAAACTGCTAACCAATTCAAATTACATCGACAACGTAAGTGAAACACATTCAATTGCGCACATGCTCTTAAATAGACTACTCAGAGGTTACAACGATTTGAGTATTGAAATCAGTTCACAATCGACGCTAAGACAATTGAAAAACTGGTCACGCAATTCGCTAGATGGCGTTCAATTCGAATTAGAACTTGCAATCCCTAACGCTGGCACGATATGTTAACAGATACCGAGATAAGAGCAATCGCCCAGCAGATTGTTGACGAATCAAAACGAACCGCACACGTTAACCAAGGAACATTAAAACGCTCAATTAGCTACACCGTTACTAATGGTAAGTACATTTTTCGACAGATGTATTACGGTTTTTATGGCGAAGACAACCCAAGTGGTATCAATTCGCAGCTCGAAGATAACGCCCGCAGACTAATGCCGAAAGGTGTCGAATATCAAGTTATTGGTACAGACTTCAACGGCAAAACCAAAGAAAAAACGGTTCTAAAAAGTGGTCGTGCCTTGGAAAAATCGCCAGCACCAGCGGCCAGCAATAAACAGACAACTTCAAACTTAAGAAAGTTGCTGAACACATTAAAAACAAAGCGTAAAAAAGATGGCGATTCAGAGAACTAGACGAACCAAAGAACAAATCGAAGCGGACAAGATTATAAAAGCTGAACTGCTTAAACTGGGTGAAATCATTTATGATGAAGCAAAGCAAAACAGCAGGGTAGCGCAAGACACTTATTACAAGACCGACCGAGTGCGCCCCGCTGGAAGCCTTAACAAAGCAGGTGGAACGCTTAGAGATTCGATTAACTATAGGGTTGAGGGTGATACAACGTTAATGCTTGGACAAGTTTATTACGGAGCATACCAAAAGCCAAACGAGCTATTAATGTCGGTTGAAAGGCACACGCCCGAAGCAACCAAGACCATAATAACCAACATAACGCAAATACTATTACAACCTTTTACAATTAATGCCTAATTTAACGAATGACTTAAAAACTATAATCAATACACCTGATAAAATCCAATTTTGCAATAGTCCAATTCATATTAGACAAACCGCTTTAAACGTTGGCAATCAGATAAAAAAAGTAACTCATTATCTTTGGATTTGGAACACCGACCAAAGCAAAATATTAGGTGACGCAAACCAAATCATAGCAAAAGAAATTGTAAGCCGTACAGACGATTACATTACGGTTAACATTGCTGATTTAATCAAAGCTTGGCTTGTAAGTCCCGAAAATGCAAGAAACACAAATCAACCGCAATTTGCTTGGAATCCTTACGCAATGCCAGCTCAAACAGGGCAAGGTGTGTTCTATCAGTTAATCAGTGAGGTTTTAGAAGAAGAGCCAACAACCAGCGCAATTGTTGCTAATACGGTCGTTAGTCCGACATATTTTGCAACGCTTGGTTATCGCTGGAACTATGAACAAAATACAGGTTCAACAAATGGTTTGAATCCGAATAAATCAGATGTTTTCAAATCAACGCCTTATAGATTTTATAATCAATCAATTGACAACTATTTTGAAAACACTTTCAATCTTGGTCAAAGCGTTGAAACCTGCACAAGCGGTAACATGATTTTGCAAAGCAAAATTACACCACCAGCTAGACAGACATTTTGTGCATTAGATAGCTATTTGATTGTGTTTTTAAATAAGCAGGGATTGTGGGATTATTTTACCCCATTTGGCAAAACCATCATTTCGAACAAAGCCGAAACAAGCAACTCTAACCGCATGTTTAGAGACCCAAGCACAATTAACAACTCGCAAGTGCATTCGAGCCTTAGAGACACGATAAACGTTTCGCAGTCTTATACAATTAATACGGGTCACATCAACGAAACAGCAACCCAGTTAATCGAAGAGCTTGTTTATAGTCCAAAGGTTTATTTAATCCGTTTTAGCGGTGAGAAAGTGACCAGCACAATAACAGGGATTACGGTTGACAATACATTTATAACCGTTGATAACACCAATATTACAGTAGACAGTGATACGATTACGAGCGAAAGTGTAGGTTATTTTTCAACGTTCCAGCAAATACCCGTAATTATCACCAATCCCGAAGAACTCATAAACCTAACGAGGTTGAACAATAAAGTTAACATCGAATACACCTTAAAATTCGATGAAACTAACAACAAGATTTTAGATATTAAATAATGCAACAGGTAGTTACAGAAATTTATATAGCACCTTTCAGTGGTTCGACCGATTACGTAAAAATAGACCTTTTTAATAACGAATCTATCAATTTAAAATACACTCAAAAAGACCTAACCGATTTGAGTAAAGTTTTTGCGCCTTATTCGCTTTCTTTTACAATTCCAGCAACACCAAAAAACAGGCAAGCACTTTTATTTTTTGGTGATACAGACGTACAGAAAGCCAATATAACTGGTTCATTTCCCTGCAAGATTTATACTGACGGAAATTTAAACCTAACTGGAAATTTCACCGTTGAAGATGCGAAATATGACTTTAACGGGATGACCAATATACAAGGTTCTTTTGAAACGGATTTTAAAAGCTTAAAAGAAAGAATTGGCGACGATTTAATTACAGATTTAGGGAGCGTTTTAACTGGTTCAACAAGCTTGCAATATTCACCAACAGTAGCTAAAAACAGCATCGAATCAAAACAATTGCTTTTAAAGGAATTGGACATGACCAGTATCGGAACTACCAGCAAAAATGATATTACAATCAATTACATAACCCCGCTTGCATCAACGAACAGGGTTTGGAGCTACGACGAACAAAGCGACGTAATAGATAATATTGCCTATGAAACAATTTTTAGCGGTGTGACCAATTCAACGGCTATTTTAACCGAAGAGTTAAGACCAGCAATAAGTTATCGTGCTTTGGTTGAAATGATGTTTAAAAAGTACGATTTAAAGGTCAATTTACCGCTTAGAAGTGACAAGCTTTTTAATGAAATGTATGTTTGGGTAAATGGCGCAACAAGTGAAGAAAAATTGAAAGATGAAAATGCTTTGAACTACTTCAATAACTTTAACAACCAGTACCCACAACTTATGTATTTCGATGCATTAAACCAAGGAGTTGTTTACCCGCCACACCCAAACCCTGTAGATGTTGCGCCTGGATTTTCACCAAGTTTTTTTATTGGTGCAGATACACCGTTTAAATACACAGTAACAAATACAATCCGTAACGGTTACGGTATCGTTAAAATCAATATCGGTGACAAAGCAACATCAAGTATGCCTGATATTTGGACACTACAAAGAACAAGTAAAAGTATTCGATTAAATGTGCAGTTAACGAGCGTAGTCATGCAGACTACAGGCGGTAAAATTACAATTTCGTTACGTAAACCAGCTGGTGACAAAACACCGTCTGAGTGTGAAGAGATTCTAACCGCTTCGGTTGATATGGTCGCAGGTGATAACAACGTTTTTGTTGATATTCCTGACACTGTTTTTGATAATTACACAGAGGGGTACAATCTTTATCCAACGTTTGAAGCATATATTTTGTTTAAAGCAGACCTAGCAAGCTGGACAACAACCAACATTTTCACCCAATACGGTTATGCAAATGGTGAGGGTGGATGGTTGCAAGGTTACAACCTTATTGCGCAAACTTGTGTTTCAGATGGACAAGAAAAATTTAAAGCATCGGGAGGAATTGACTTAATACAATCGTTACCAAAAATTAAAGTCGTTGATTTCTTTCAGTCCTTTCTAAAAACATTCAACTTATCAATTTACAACCCGCTTGTTAATTCTAGTGAGTTGCAAATCCTCAACAGTGAAGACATTAACGAAACGGGCAAAATTTACGGTAAACGAGAGGTTGATTACACACCATTTGTCAATGTTAAAAGCTATACCAAATCGGTACAAGACAAATACACAAAATACAACTTTAAACACGCAACGAGCAAGTATAAATCTAACGTTGATTACGTGGCGGGCAATTCTGCTGGACTGGAATATGGACAAGTGACTCAAGACAATGGAGCATCAAAAAAAAGTGAATACAGTGTAATTACTAACTATACTATTATACCACCACGAGGTGTGGTAAATACAAATTTGGTGACGTACTACGGATTTAGTAATGAGCTGGAAGAGGAAGAAGACCGATATAAACCGATTAACAATGAATTGGTTCTATTTGTCAACAACGAACTGGCTTTTTTAAATGCTGGTGTACGCTTAGGGTTCTTGATTGATTCAACTAACATTGTCCCACTAAACAGATACATGCTAATGTTGCCTTGGTTCATAAATGCAAAGCAATCTTTAGGTTTTAGCGTCTTGATTGACGATGTAAGCGGTGATTTATTAAATAAAGAAAAAACTAACTCGCTATATGAACGTTTTTACTCAACACAAACAGTTAGATTGCTTAACGTAAACGTGCTATCGCACAAATTCGATTTGTTTTTACCTAGTTCAGAAATATATGTAAACCCAACGAGAACTAACGAACCGCCAACTGGTTTTAGACTTCAAAATGATATAATAATCGGCGAAACTCGTTATAGCGTGCTAGATGCGAACATCGATATAACAACAGGTAAGACGAAATTAACCCTATTGAACTACATAACGATTGATGACACTGACAAAGAAGTCATTCCAACACCGAATATGTACAGCCCAGACGGTTACGATTCAACACAATATCAAATTCAATAACGAAAACATAAATATTATGCTAAAAAATGGCTTTAACCATCGCACAATTAAAAGATTTAGTAAACGTAAACTTAGCGGACAATAGTAATATTGAACCGTTAGAGCATAGAGCCGTTGAACTGGCAATTATCGACTACTTAGAAACTCTTCAACCAATATCAAACAGCAATAGACCAGTAAACAAAGGATATATTACTGCATTTAGTGCTGACTACGACGGTGGTTTTGAAACTGGTATCGATATTATAACTACACTAACACCTAAACTACGTTGGAGGGGAGATGTTACAGCATTATCGGTTAGCATCGTAAGACCAACAAGCGTTTTTACCGTTACAATGCCAAATGCAATGCCAAATAACAATTATGTTGTTAAGTCTTGGCTAGAACTTGTACCAACATCAAGTTTACAACTACCAAATACGTCAAGTGTTCCCGAACCAGTATTTAAAATAATTAGTCCAACACAGTTTCAAATTGTTATACGTGAGTATGAGAACCAGCAACAAGCGTTGAGATTACATTTTGAAACATATGGTTACTAATGGCAGAGCAAAACGACAACATCGAGCAAAATATTAATTTACGCTTTGATACGAACGCAAACCAAATTCAAACGGAAGTAAATAATTTAGCAGATGCGATTGATGGTACAACCGAAAGCATCAGCGACAACACCAGTGAAACAGAACGAAACTCCAAAGCCCAAAAAGACCTAAAAGCTCAATTAGATTTAGCAGTCAAAGAACTTGCTAAAATGGCGCAGTTGCACGGGGCAAGCTCAAAAGAAGCGATAAACGCAGCCAAAGCGGTTAGTGAACTACAAAAGCAAATTACCGCATCAGCTGACAGTACGAGAGACTTAAACGCAACATTTGAAGAGGTTTATGGTGAATTGCAACCATTGACTACCCGTATGGGTGAAGCTGAAGACCGTTTATATGAATTGGCTTTGGCTGGACAAGAAGCAAGCGAGGAATACCGAGGGCTTTTACAAGTTGTTGGTGAATACAGACGTACACAAATTCTAACTGATAGGGCTGTAGATGCGGCGGCGGCCACTTTTAAAGAGAAATTAGGTGCAGCCACACAGATTGCAGCCACTGGGATAAATTTTGCAGCTGGTGCAATTGGTGTTTTTGCTAGTGAATCAGAAGACGCAACAAAAATCCTTGCCAAAATGCAAGCGGCAATGGCATTTGCTGAGGGATTAAAGGGAGTTGCGGAACTTGGCGAACAATTCAAGATTCTAAGAATGGCGATTTTAGCCAGTGCGGCGGCGACAAACGTAGATACAGCAGCCGAAGAAAGAAACATCGTTCAAAAAGGTATCAGTGTTATTGCTACAACAGCAGTTACAGCGGCCCAATGGTTATGGAATGCGGCAATGATGGCAAACCCAATAGGTTTATTGGTTGCGGGTGTTGCTGTATTAACTGCTGGTATTTGGTTGCTTGTTTCAGCACTAAGTGCAAGTGAAGCAGCCGAGAAAAAACAGACCAAAACAGCCGAAGACAATCTTAAAGCTCAAAAGAAGCTAACAGAAGCTAGAAAAGAGAGTTTCAAAGAGTTGGAAAGACACAACAAGTTGCAAGAAGACTTAGCGACAGCATCGGGAAAGAGCGCAAAAGAGGTCAATGCCTTGGCAAATGCTCATATTAACGAAGCAAGCCGATTAAGTCAAAAAAACGCAATGATTGCGAGAACAAACTTTTTGCGTGAGCGTTCAATCCTTTTAGATTTAAAAGAAAAAGACGCAAGCGAGGCAGCTTTGAAAGCGCAAAAAGATGCAATGTTGAACGCTTACAATGAATTGCAGGACTACAACAAAAAGACTAATGATTTAAAAGACAAAAGAAAGGATTTAAATAACCAGTTTTTAGTTGATGAAACCAAGAAAGAAACTGACGCAAGAAAAAAGGCAAATGAAGACGCTTTAAAAGCTCAACAGGATGCTAATAAAAAGCGACTAGAAGAAGCTAAAAAAGCGGCCGAAGCCGAACTTGCACTTAAAAAGAAAAATCTTGAAGACCTCAACAATGCCGAGATTTCAGCATTTAGAGCGAATCAAGATATGAATGCTAAAACAGCCCAAGAAAAGTTAGACCTTGCAAAAGAACGTGACTTTTTAGAGATTGAAGCATTCAGGCAAAAGGGGCAGGACACAGGCGATTTGGAAGCGTTAATAACTGAAAAATACAATACGCTTCAATTAGAATTAGACGCTGAGAACAAAGCAAACCAGTTAAAGCAAGACCAAGATTATTGGGCGGCCCAAGCTGATTTAGCCAAAGCGAATGCAGACCGAGAAAAGGAAATTGCAGATAGGAAACTAGCACAAAAGAAAGCTGAGCAAGATTCGATAAATGCTTTGGGTAATGCGGCCCTAACTGCTGGTAAATCTTTATTTGAAAAGAACAAAGCAGTACAAAAAGGTATCATCGTAGCAGATGGTGCAGTTGCTTTGGGAAAAGTGGCGATTAATACAGTTGAAGCGGTTTCGAAAGATAACGCAGCCAGCCCGTTAACATTCGGTTTGCCTTGGTCAGCGGTTCACATCGCAACGGGTGCGCTAGGAGCGGCCAGCATTATTGCAAGTACGTCAAAAGCATTGCAAGCGGTGGGCGGTGGTTCGGCTGGTTCAGCACCAACAATGCCCGACACACCAACGCAAAGCGGTGGAGGAACTAGAACACAAGCAACGGCAACACCGCAAGTTGCTTTTCAAGCATCAAGTGAAAATCAAATTGCTAGTTCAATTGCACAAAATGCACAGAATCAACCACCAATTAAAGCGTATGTTGTGAGTTCAGAAGTAACAAGCCAACAATCGTTAGATAAAAAGAAAGTAGACGCAAATAGTTTTTAAAAAAGAAACCCCGCCATATACATGGCAGGGTTTTTTTATGCTTATTAGCTTAGTTTATTTAACTGTAATGATTAAAACATCACCATTTTTTACAGTTGTACCACTGGCACTTATTACTGTATTAAAAATATACTTCCCGTTTGCTATTCTAACCGTACTTGGTACAAGAGCAATATCTCCAACGTAATATAAACCACTGAAAACACCGTCTTTATAACTCTCAACTTTAAGTTTTAATACTACTGAATCGTTGATATAGATTACTAACATTCCAGTAGTTTCAGAGAATTCAATATTTGAAGTCTCGATTACAACAGGTTTATCAATTGCGAAATTCGGGTCGGCAAGTTCAACGTTAATGATTTGCTTTTTAAATGATTTATCACCGCTTTGTGTTTCACTATCATCGCTACTACAAGCCGTAAGTGTTGAAATGGCAACAAATATCATAAGTAAAAATTTTCTCATATGGTTTTAGTTAAATGTTTGATACAAATGTATTAAGATATTCAGATAACTAAATGCTTTAATTCAAAAAAATAATACACTGCGTTTACTTTCAGTCTTTTTCAATCTATGATATAGTTATGAAAAAGTATGAATTGGTATTTAACAAAGACGAGCAGGGAGTTTTTAAAATTTCCCTAGTGAAAGACCCTGCTATTGAATCAACGTTAATGCACTTCAACGCTGAAAAACCTCAAATTTTCCACTTCACACAAGACGAAAAAAGAATCGTATTTGCACCTGCAATGATACCTAATAAATTAATTTTTAGAGGCGATGTAAACGGTGAGAATGCACAAGTATTCTACACTTCGGACACAATTGACCAGTTACAAAAAAACTACTTCAAAAATGGTCACAATTCAACAACCAACATCAATCATCAGTCCGAAGACACTACTGGGGTTTATCCATTTGAAAGCTGGATTGTTGAAGACCCAGCAAATGACAAAGCAAATGCAATGGGTTTCAATGTTCCAAAAGGCACTTGGATGATGGGCTATAAAATTGACAACGACCAAGTTTGGGACGATGTTAAAAGCGGAAATCTTGACGGTTTGAGTATCGAAGCAAGGCTTGGTTTTAAAGAGGTTAACAATAATGAAAATTACAAGAAGCAAACAATGAACAAAAAAAGCATCTTAAAAACAATCACTGATTTTTTTATGGCTAATGAGGACAAAAATGAGTTCCAAGCAGGTGATAAAAAAGTTTTTGCGATTGAATTAAAAGAGGGCGAAATCTTGACAGATGAAGCGGGCGAACCAATAGCTAACGCAACAATTGAAATCGATTCAAAGCTTTTTAAAACTGATGATTTGGGAACAATTACCAACATTGAAGAAAAAGAAGCGGACGAAGCAAATGAAGTTGAAGAAATGGCAGAAGAAGACCAAGCAGAAGCGAAAACAGAGGACGCACCAGCAGAAGAAAATCCAGCGGAGAAAGTAGAATCAATCGAAGATTTGAAAACCGAAAATGAGCAGTTGAAAAAAGATTTAGCAACAGCACAAGAAGAACTATCAAAACTACAAGCTGAAAAGGTGAAAGCGGAAACCGAACTAACGGAAATGAAAGCACAAACACCAGCAGCCCAAGCCATCAAAAACGTACCACCAGCAATTACAAAAACTTATGCTGAGATGAGCAATTACGAAAAGATGCAACATAACAAGCAAAAATAATTATTAACTAAAAAATGGCAATAACTTATGCAGGGGGAAAAAAGAACCCAGATTTAGAAGCGATTCAATCAGAATTATATGCAGATTCTAAAACATTAAGAGACAGAGTAATCGACATCCAAGAGGGCTTTAAATCAGGTGCGGACGTTTACGAAAGTAAAGTAAGCGTAACAATGAAGGCTGGGTCTACGGATGCAGTAACAGCCGATGGTTCTATCGGTTTAGGAGTTCAGAAAACAAGTGTAGCGTTAAAATCAATCGAGTACAGCGATGTAGTTGATGATGCGGTTTTATTCGGTACAAGATTTGAAAAATCAATGGCAGCTGGTGCATTTAACCAAGTATCAAGCGAGTTTGATAAAAAAGTTTTGATTCAGGTTGCACCTGCTATCGGTGAAGACTTAGAAAACCACCTTTGGAATGGTGCAACAACAGCTACAAAAGCAGCGATTGCATCAGCAACAGGTTTATCAGCATCTTTCAAAGCTACAGTGGCAGCGATGCCAACAAGCGAATTCGATTCAATCCCAGTTAGAGCATTATACAATGATTCAAACTCTAAAATAGTTGCTGGTGCAGGTGTTGCGGACACAGTAAAATTAACTGGTACTACCATCACAAGTGCAAACATTGCAGGTGAATATTCAAAATTATACGCTGGTGCGCCTGATAAAGTAATCAATGCTACGAGCTCAGAACCTAGAATTTTCGCACCATTGGCACACCGTCAATTAATCAAAATTGCAAACAACTCAGTTGGGGCAACTCAACAAATCAACTTCTTAGTTGAGGGTTCAGGAGTAAATGAAAAAATCTCTTACAACGGTGTACAAATCGAATTCCACCCATTAGTTAACATGATGATTTTAACTCTTCCTGAGTACTTAAAAGTTCTTTTAGACTTGAGTGGTGATGCATCATACTTAGAAGTTGACAAGATGGCTAATGGTAGCCAGCGCAGATACATTAAGAACAAACAATCTATTGCAACGTATGTAACTAATCAAAGATACATCACAATTCAAGGATAAAAATAATTAAAGGTATTGTTCCGCCATTTACATGGCGGAACAGTGCCTTTATAACGAAAGATAAAAAACTAAAAATATAAATGGGTTGTACATCAATTTCAAAAAGCCGTAAATTATCTTGTATGTCTTCAATGGCAGGGGTAAAGGCGGTTGGGGTTGCGCCTTTTGATAGTTTAAATAGAATCAGCGTATCAGGTGCGGGTGTAACTTCACTTGCCAGTGTATACAGTGGTTCAACTATTGCAAGGTTAGAACTTAAAAATACAACTGTTAACTATTTAGAAACAGCAACACAGGGTGGTGACAACCGCAGTACATCAGTTGTTGGGGATATTCCTTGTGTATTCAACGTGAGTAAAGGGGAAGATTTAGAAACAGTAAAATTAATAAATGAACTTATCAAAGGTGAGGTTGTTTTATTCATAGAAAAAAATGACGGTTCAATCGTTGCGGCTGGTTCTCAGTTTGGAGCAATGGCAATTACAGTTACCGATACTACAGGGGGCGCAATTGCAGACTTAAATGGGTTTACGGTAACATTCCACACAGAAGAAGCCGACCTATCAAGAAATTACGTATTAAGTTCAACCGCTTTGGTTGACTATGCTACGGCAATTAAACCTTACGTGTAATTAATAAGTTAAACTAAAAATTAAGGCAGGCAGTTAATGCCTGCTTTTTTTATTTAAAACAACCATCAATGAAAGTAATCAAAATAAATCAGGTTGAGCAGTTCAGTTGCGTGCCTAGACAATATCCAAATCTAACTGATGAATTAGGTGTAAAGGTTAAAAATGAAATGACCAATGTAATGATAGATTTAGGGTTTACTTATGAGCTTTCAGGTTCATATTTAACTATAATAATTAATGACGTACCCGCTGATTTTGAAAGCGGTAACAAGTACGAAGTTACTGTAAGTAACATAACGAATAACAGCAGCTTGGTTTACTTAGGTAAGCTATTGATTGTTGATGAAAATTCAGACGTTCAAAACTATGTCTATAAATCCCAATCAAACAGCCGTTACGAATTCTAATTACGCTTTCGAATCAAATGTTTTTATGTCGGCTTTTCAACCAATTGATATAAAACCAGCTTATGGGCGTAAATGGGTAACTAACGGGGTTAACAATTCAAACTATAAAATCTATATCGATGCGTATGATGATAGCCCAACAAATGCGAGTATTATAAATGCATTCGTAAACTACATCTACGGTTGCGGTCTTTATGACATCAACGGGCAGAATATAAAAAAATACATCAGCGATGAAGATGTTTTGCTATTGTGCCAAGATTACAAACTCTTTGGCGGTTATGCTATTCAAATAATTTGGTCAGTTGCAAAGAAACCTTTAAGAATTGAACGAATTGATATTGCAAAGCTTGCTGTAAATCTAGATGAAAAGAATAACACTAACGGTTATTGGTATAGCTGGGACTGGACAGCGCAATACAAATACAGACCTCACTTTATACCAGCCTATACAGGAGTTTACAAAGGCAACGATTTAGAAGTTATGGTTTGTAAAAGACCATCAAGAGAGCCATTTTTTCCAATTCCTGATTATTTGGCGGGTATTCCTTGGGCTAATGTTGAGGGACAACTTGCAAATGCAGCCAAAAACCACTTTTTGAACGCTATGACCGCAACGGTTGTGGTGAATTACAATAATGGGAGAATTGCAGAAAAGGAAGTAGCAGAACAGCAAGCCCAAAATGTAAGGAATAAAATTGTTGGAACTGACAACCAAAGTGCAGTACTGGTCAGTTTTAACGAGGGAATCGAAGAAGCAACAACTGTAGATGTTTTAAGTGTACCCGAGCTAAATCAGCAAAACGTTTTTTACTCAGAAGAAGCAGAAAGAAAGTTAATTGTGAGTCACAGTGCCCCGCCAATTCTTTTTCAGGGGTCAAATGCGGGTAACGGTTTCAGCTCAAACGCTGACGAAATCGCAACGGCAACACGTGGTTTGTTCAGACGACATATAAACCCAATGCGTGAGGTAATTATAAACGGTTTAAATAAGGTTTTTAATGTAATCGATTCAACTATTGATTTGGATTTCGAGGATTTCAAAGAAGAAACAAAACTAGAAAACACCAACAATTCTACACGTTCGCAAGATACTGATAACATCAATTTAATTGATACCCCCGTACACAATAACGAAGAGAATAACAACAACAAATAATGTCAAAGATTAAAATCTTACTCAAACCAAATACTATTAGTGAGACAGTTGGTTTTGGTGGTAATATAGATATTGACCAATTAGCACCGAGCATCATAATAGCTCAAACCACATATTTAAAGAGAATCTTAGGAATTGATTTGTACAATAAAATTTCAACAGATTATAGTGCTGGAACGTTAACGGGAATTTACGAGACAATTTATACTGATTACGTAATTGATATGCTCGCTTTTTTTAGTTGCAGTGTGTACTTATCCATAAACACAAGTAAGACAACCAACGCAGGAACTTTTAAAGTTGGTGCTGAGGGTTCGACAAATACACCGCTTAACGAATTGACGATTTTAGGTAAAACCTACGAATCAATAGGTATAAGCTACGAGCAGAATTTTTACGAATACATGAGTAAAAATGCAATTCCTGAGTACGGAAAAAATAACGACAAGAATAATACAACCAACTTAATAGGTTGGTACTAATTATATGGCTCAAAAGCATATTAATACATCAGCACCAAACGACAATTTAGGTGATACTTTAAGGGATGCCAACATAAAATGCGAAGATAATTTTACCGAGTTATACACCAATAAGGTTGATAAAATCAGTGGTAAAGGTCTAAGCACAAACGACTACACAACTGCTGAAAAAACAAAACTTTCGAGCATTCCAGCAGATGCTGAAAAAAACGTGCAAGCTGATTTTTTAGTTAACGACCCCGATTCAGACGCATATATTAAAAACAAACCTGATTTTATAACCCAAGTAAATTGGGGAGATATTCAGGGCGATATTACACAGCAATACGATTTACAAGCTCAATTTGATTCGATGCCTGATTTTGAATACGTTGACGGTAAAGTATCGCAGTCAATAAACGACGGTGTTTATACATCAGCACCAAGCGAAGACGCAGTTAATGCAGCCTTTTTGCTTAAACAGGATTTAAACGAGAAAGACCAAGCTAACGGGTACGCTGGTTTAGATTCAGCGGGTAAAATCCTTACTTCACAACTACCTAATAGCGTAATGGAGTATAAAGGCGTTTATGACGCTTCAACAAATACGCCTGAACTTACCAACGGAATAGGGAACACAGGAGACGTTTACCGTGTTACGGTAAGCGGTTCAGGTGTAAACAATTTAAACTTTGTTGTTGGTGACTACGTTGTATATAATGGTACGACTTGGGAAAAACAACACAGTGGAGCGGACAACGTAGTAAGCGTGTTTGGTCGTGCTGGTGTTGTAACGGCTGAAAATGGCGACTATACAACGGCACAGGTAACCGAAGCAACCAACAAAAATTACCAAACAGACGTACAGAAGTTATACAACGATGCTACAAGCTCGATACAAAACCAGTTGAACAACAAGCAGGGACTTATTAGCGGTGTTCAAAACTTCTTAGGGAAGTTTACAAGCGGTACAGGTCTTGCAACATCTCAATTATACAATACAACCAATTTATTAGAGTTTCGCCCAGTTGTATCAACTGGTACGGATTATTTTAGATTTGGTACTTATGCGGCCAACGGTTTGTATGGTTCTTACATTAAAACAGGCTACAACTACGCAAGCAATATCAACACTAATATTCAATTGGGAGTTAGTAGTGGAGGTACGGCAGTTGATGCGGTAACAATCGACCATAACGGTAACGTTGGGGTTGGAACAGTTGAACCAGCTGACAGGTTAGATGTTGCAGGGCGTATCATTTCACGTGCTGGAATATTAAGTTACGCAAGTGCAAACGAAAACTATCTTCAGTTTAGAAATGCAGACGGTACAAATATAGGACTTATCGGTAGTGACGGTGCAATCAGCGCAAGCAACACCAAGGAACTTGGTTTATATGTTTACGACAACAACCCAATGTCGTTTTGGTCAAATTCAGTTAAAAGAATGTCGCTTACAGGCAATGGTGATTTGGGTCTTGGTACAAGTGCGCCAGCATCTAAGTTGCACGTACATTCTACTAACTCAAACATTGCGAGTTTTTCAGATGGTTACAGCGGTAACAATAAGAAAATGATTGTTGGTACGTTCGGTAACGGTGTTTCGCTTAATGCGACAGACTGGGACACCAATACAGCGAGAGACTTGGCATTTGCAACAAACAGCGGTAACGTTGGTATTGGTACAACTTCACCACTTGCGAAATTGCATATTGCGGGCGGTTCTGAACCTTTAAGACTGCAACACGATTCGGCTTATATTTCATTTTACAACACTGCGGGAAGTACTAGAGGCGGTTACATTCAAAACATTGCAAATAATTCAATGATTATTATGAATGAACAGCCAACAGACTTGCAACTTGGAACAAATGGAGCAGTTAGAATGACTATCAATGGCGGTGGTAATGTTGGTATCGGTGCTGACCCAGTAACAAAGTTAGATGTTTACCAAAACAACAATTCAAGTGCTTTTATTGTTAGAAATGGAACAAACGAGTTTTACGCAGGTAACGACGCAGACGGTGCATATATTGGAGGTTATAAAGTTGATAATTCGGGAACAGTACCCCTACAACTACAAAAGCACGGTGGTAACGTTGGTATTGGAATCGGTACACCAAACGAAAGATTACACGTAATAGGGAACATCTTAAGTAGTGGTGCCGTTTACGCTGGTTCCCTTGGTGCTTCGTTGAATGGAGTTGACAATGTAAAGCTTACAACATCAACAAACGGCAATTCAAGTCTTGTATTTGAAACTGCTTTAACTGAAAGAATGCGTTTAAATGCTGACGGTAAACTTGGTATCGGTACAAGTGCGCCAAAAGGGATGCTAGATGTTGAAAGCGGAATACAAACCGATACGCCAACAGTCACAGACGCAGGGGCGTATTTAAAAGGTGTTGACGTTGGTGTCGCTTTCGGGCAACTTGGAGCAGGAAACAACTACGCATCGTGGATGCAGTCAATTAGACGTTCAGACAATGGAAGCTTTAACCTAGCAATCAACCCAAATGGCGGTAACGTTGGTATTGGTGTTAAAAACCCAGCAACAACATTAGCAATTAAAAAGGGAACGCCTACGGATTACCCAACATTAGGCGGTGGGATAGGTAGTTTTTCAATGCTTGGAGATACTGCGCTTTACGGTCTTTATGGTGGTGTTGCAAGCGATGGTAATACTTGGTTGCAGTCTATGCGTAACGATTCTGCCTTAGCTTATAATATAATACTACAACCTGCGGGCGGTAATATCGGTATCGGTACATCAGCCCCAACACATAAGGTTGATATTAATGTAGGCTCTGACGTAAATGTAAAAGTATTTAATAACAGTGGTTACGGTGAGCTTGTATCAACAAACGGTTCGAACTCGGATTATAAACCGCTAGGACTTAGTGGTAAACACATCATAATGAGAACTAACGACGGAAGTACCAAAGCGGTTCTTGACCCCGATGGTAATTTTGCGATTGGTAACACTACAGCGAACGCAATTAGCGGTTATAAAAACTTGATAATTGGTAGAAATGCAAGCGAAGAGGGGGGACTTTTAAAATTCAGTAGCACATACAACAGCGGTAACGGTGCGCAAATCTACCAAGGTTCAAACGGAACTCTATTTTTTGACGCAAATACAAGTGTTAACACTGCTTACATTACTGCTGGTGGTTTATTGCACGCTCAATCAATCGAGGGGCAAGTTAGCATTGAAATTGGTGCAACTGACTTGAACGATTTAAACAAGGTTGGTTTCTATAAAGGAGCAGGACTTGCAAACGCACCTGGAGGCTCTAGCGAATGGTTTTATATTACTTGTGAGTCCCACGGTAGCGGTTGGATTAAGCAAACAGCAACATCTTATGGTGGTGGAGCTAACGCAATCGCAGGTGGAACAACGTATATTCGTGTTCTTACTGATAGTGTAAATTGGAGTTCTTGGCAACAATTGGCAACAAATTCATTCGTGCAATCCTCAGTAAATTCGAAAGCATCACTTGGAGGAAGCAACACTTTTACAGGTGTAAATAATTTCTCGGGCGGTGTTGTTGTAGTCACTGACCCAGTAAACCCATATCACGCTGTACCTAAAAATTATGTTGATTCTAATTTCCAACCAAAATTAGCGTATAAAACTTATGTAGCAACAATGTACCAATCAGGAACAAATGCGCCTACAGCGACAATTATGGAAAATACAATCGGCTCAATTTCTTGGGCTCGTACAGGAGTAGGAACATACAGGGGTACACTTTCGGGTGCTTTTACAACAGGCAAAACAACAGTTTTCTTAAACCCAGCATTTGGAACTGGAAACGTAAACGCAGCCCAATGGAACACAACAAGTACAATCGATATTAAAACATTAAACGGATTATCACCAACTGACGGAATACTAACGACAGATATTGAAATCAGAGTTTACAACTAAAATTAATAGGGTGAGCGTTTACGTTAGCCCTTATTAAATCTATAATAACCATAAACGAAAAAATGAATATAGAACAACTGGCGTTAACGGTTATTTCATTGCTTATCTCAATAATTGGGTACTTCATAAAACAATTGTTCGAGAAAATCCAAAAGCACGATAATATGATTAATCAGCACACAACATCAATCAAAGTGATTGAAACTGAACATAACACACTTAACAATCGATTTGACCATTTATTTACTGCAATTAAAGAATTGAGCCAAGAGATAAAACAGCTTTCAAAAGAGTTAAGCAAGAAAAAAGATATTGAAAAATAATGATATTCCTAAACTACATAAAGAAACTTATTGAGTTCAACAGCAATCCATCATCAAAGAGATTTATCGGGCTTGTAGCTGGATTAAGTTTGTGCGTATACATGTTTGTATATCCAAGCGATTCAGCCAACAGTTCGGTTCTAATTCTTGCATTGGGTGCTTTAGGTATCAACGCAGCTGAGAAGCTAATAAACATCAAGAAAAAATAAATGAAGAAAGAAATTCCAACCGAAGTAAAAGACCTCTTAAATAAGGCGGCCAAAAGTTATGCAGACAGCCCAGCCACAACAGGAGCGGGGCGAGTGCTTAGATTCTTTGCAAGATTTATTACAGTAGAAACAGTAATTAAAATCTTTGCTCACAAATTAAAATAAAAAAGTCCGGCATGTGCCGGATTTTTTGTTTTTAGCAATTTATGTTTAGTAAGAAAAAATTGTATATTCGATTTTTAAACTAAAAGTTAGATGATTCAGACGGGTATTAAAATTAATAAGGGAGTCGATTTTATAAAAGAAAATTTAAGTTTAATAGTTGTCGTACCAGCCTTTATTGGAGGTCTATGGCAGTCTATCGAACTTATGTCAATTTCAACTCCTTACATTCGATTTTTTTCAGTTTCACAAATTATACCTGATGGTATTTTAATTTTGTTGTTTTTCTTGACTGCTTCGTCACCAGCATTGCTTGTTTATTATTTTGAGATGTACAAGCCTTTTACGTACGATGAAAGTTTGGTAATAGAGGAGAAAAATGTAAACGCTGAAAAAGAAATTCTTATTGACAAAAGTAAAAATCGATTTGATTTAATTTTCGGTGCTTGTATGTTTTTGTTAGTGTATTCTATGGGAATCTTTATACTTTATGTTGATTCTCCAAGTAAAAATTATCTTGACGATATTGGTAGCTTTATTGCTCTTAATGGGGCAATGATTTTTATTTGCAATGTTTTTTTAAATGTTTCATATAAAAATTCAAATGACAAGTGGAAAAAGGTATTTAAGTTTGGAAATGTTTTATTAATGGTATTCTATATTTGGATTGCATTTTCACTTTGTAAGAAGGTACATAAATCATTTTTGAAAACAGATAATTTTGAAAATATCAATTATTTTGCTGTAGTATTAGATAAGAAATACCCTAATTGTAAAAGAGAAATATTATATTTTAATGATAAATATATTTTCGTTAAAATTTTAGATGATTCAATTGTTAATGGAAAAACAGTAGCAATTGAAAAAATTTGTATTATGCCTCTCGATACCTTATTTGAAGGGTTATAAATTAGCTCCTAAGAGTTCTCGAACTTCTGTTCTTATAGCAATCATAATAGGTTGAATGTTGTTGTTTAGTCTTTGGTAAGCTGACACCGCATCCTTTTTAACTTCTCTATTCGGAAAAACTAATTTGTTAATAGGATGATTTGGATTATAATCAATAGAGATTTGAAAAGATTCTTCCATAAACTCAGCAAGCATTGATTCAAGATTACTACTAAAAAGTATTAAATTATCTTCAATATATTTTATAAGTTCTTCGTTCGATGCGATATAATTCATATGCAATCTATCTTCGTTTTTTTCGTGTGTTGTATTGTTTGGGATAAGTTTAATTTCTGCAACTAAAAGAGCCAAATCGTTTCTACTCTTATTCAGCATTGCATAAGTTTTTTTCAAAACATTAAAACGTTCCTCGTGTAATTTTGTGAACTTGAAATTTTCCTTTGCTTTAAGAGAATCCAATTCGCTTTTAAATTTTTCGATTTCTAAAGTATGTTCTTTTTTGATGCTTTCAAGTCTCTTGTCAAAATTGCTTTGAATTCTTCCCTCGGTAAGTTTTGTTACAATTCCTGCAACTAAAGTAGCAACAATTGAAGAGCTGAGAATATTTGTAAATAATGCTTCCATCTTTTGTTCTTTTTTATCAAATATAAAAAATCTAAAAGAAGAAAATTGAAACTAGAAAAATAAGAATACAGCAAGCCAAGATAGCTAGCGTTTTAATTATTATCATTTCAATTTTTGATTCTCTTTCAAACTCATTAAAATGGTTTTTTATCTCATCCTTTATATCACTGTATTGTTGTTCAAGTGAATTTTTCATTTGGTTTATACTTTAGAAAATATAAAGTAAAACGTAAAAGTTTAAATATAATTACGGTTTTCCACAATGTGTGAAATTGAATTTAAAAATGGTAAAATTAGTTTTTATTGTTTTTCTTTGAACAAACTAATAACCAATCGAATTCATAATATGAAAATAAAAGGTCTTACAGTAATATTTGTTATAACTTTTCTAATTACATTTTGGATTAATTTCATAGATTTTAAGCTCAGTACTTTTTGGATATTTACAAATAAAGCAACCAAAGCAGAAACTATAATTGACAATCTGTGTCTGTCATATATAGCTGGTTACATATTTTACTTTATAAATGTGTACTTAGTTGAGAGAAGCGAAAAAAGGCATATCTTACCGTATGTAGCTGATAAAGTTCAGTCGATTGTAATTAACAATTTACATATTGTTACGGTTCTTACACAAGATAAAAAGAAAAACAAATATTTTCCTGATAGAAATGAATTTTTAGCATTACTTTCTTTTGAAAACCTAACTACAATTAAGATATACAATTATGAGAAAAAAGATTTTATCACATATTTGAATATCAGAGCAGAAGGCACAATTAAGAATATCGATAAAATATTAAACTCAGGTAAATATGTCGATGATGAATTAAAGGCAATTTTATTTAAACTAAAAGAATCAATGTTGTTAAACTCAGATTATTGTTTAAATCAGTCGACCTACGACGCTAAAAATTTTAATAGATATAACGGTGTTTTTAATACTTATTTCAAAGACATACAAAAGCTTTCTGAATTCTATGATAAAAATTTAAAATCTTATTATTGGTTAAATCATAAAGGGAAGTTTTTTAAAAAGTATGATATTGTTTCGATAGAATAATCTATTAAACTAGTTTAAGTTTACTTACCTCTTTAAATATTTTTTTTCGGTCTTCAATTCCAATCAAACCGCCATTTATCTTTCGGGTCACTCGCTGAATGCTTAAATCTGTATCCGCATCGATAACCGAGTTAATTTTATTCGTTTGCCAGTACCATAATGCGCTTACCATTGCGTTAACTTCGCTTAGTAATAAATCGGGGTCGGTTAATATATTTTCGTTGTTTAAATGCTTTGCTAATGCTTCATAATTTACTTTTCCTGTAATCTGTATAAATGAACGTCCTCTATATTTCCAGCCATCGCCACTGGCAACATCACCATTATTCATTCGATTTGAATAAACTAGATTACCTATCTTTTCGGGTTGGCGGTCGTATCGCTTTGCGGTCTCTAGGTCTTTGAAATACTTAGGGAATATTTTCAAAAGTCGCTCGGCTGAGTAGTTAAGATTTTCAGCACGTGGAACTAATTTGCTTTCGTGGTAAAGCTGGCTAAAAAAGTGCTGACGTTGCAGATTGGTTGTTAATCCATATTTATTAATTACAGTGTTGTACTTTGTGTTTAATTGTTGTATTAATTCATTCATTTAAAATTTAAGGTTAATAGTATCGTTATTGTGCAAGTATCTTGCTTGTGTATCTCTTTCGTAAGATGTTGGGGTATTACAGTTACTAGGCAGCTCTAGCGTCTTGAAATCATTATCCATATACGTTATATCCCAAATGCGTGGCTGGTCGGGTTTGTCGGGGTAAAAATTGATGTAATGAATAAAGACGTTTTTATCAGGGTACTTAAGTTGTGTCTCTTTCTTTAAATCCTGCAAAACTTTGTATTTGCTTTGTTCCAGCAGCCAATTATCAAATGCATTTGAATTATACCCTTTTCTGTATTTAATCTCACCAATTACAAAGTCTTTGGTAGTGCCTGTAGTGTAAGCCACATCATAACTAGAGTATAAATCTTTTGAAAATTTTTTAATGTCCCAGTCAGGTTGCTGGGTGGATGTGTAGTTTATAAATTGGGTGCGTCCAATTTGTTCGTTCAATTCCGTTATTTCTTGCTTTGTCATATTTATTCTGTTTCTTATAAATATATGCGACAATCAAAAAAGCTAAATAGTAGAATTAATATAATGTGTTAATGATAAAAATAACGTATATTTGCTTTAGTTAACCGAATAAATTAATGTTATGCGTTTTAAATTCAATGGGGAAATAATAGAACCATACAGCCCCGAACCAGTTAGAAACACAATCAAAGACGTTGATAAAGGTTTGTATACATTATCAACTAGGAATGCACTTAAATTAAGCAACTACGTAAAAGATTTGCTAAAGGTCGAACTAGGTGATAAGGTAGCTTATCAGAAGTATGATAAACATATTTTTCTATACAAGACAACAAGTGACGACCCTTTAGGTTATCCATTAACAAAGCTTGGTTTAAACAAAAGTTTCTCACGTCTGAATCATTCTCAGTTATGGACTGAGTTAGGAGGGAGTGACAAGCATGTAAACAAGTACGAACTTGGAGAGGCATTAGAAGACCTTGACGAGAAAAACAAACCAACTGGGCGTATTGCATTTCCTGTGGTATTCATTAAGAAACAAGCTAAACAAGCAAAGAGTATAAAACCCAAAAAATAATATAACAATTAAATATCAATTTAAAACAATCCCACATTATGAGCATTAAAGTTACAGAAACAGAAGTTAAATTAATTAGCGTTGTTGTTCCATCCGTTAATGGTAACGCAGCCAAATTGTTAGCGATTTCAACAGAACAATACAGCAAGCTTTTAAATGCTAGTGCGACAAATGTACAGAATGCTGAGGGTGATATTACTTCACCGATTTACGCATTGTTTGTTGATTCTGATTTGTCTCACAATCTAATTACTACTGGTAACACTGGTGGTGTGGTTAGGTCGCAATTTAACGAGATTCTTAGAGATGTTTACAATGCTAAGTTACAGTATAATGAAAGCGGTAACCAAATGGTAGATGCTTAATCAAAACAAGTATTTTTAAATATTAACCCCGCCATTAACATGGACGGGGTTTTTTATTAATTGGAACTAAAGAAAGAACGCAGGGCTTCAAAAAATGTTATCTGCTTTTGTTTTCTAGTTGGGTAAGCGTGGTCTGCTTGTATCTCAGCAATTAAAATATCTCGGCTTTTACCCTCAAATATTCGGCAAGCAACAAGTGCACCTTTGATGTACTTGCTCTCGATGCAGTTGTTATTTTTGAATTTGTATTTGTAAACAATATCGGGTTCAAATGACATTGTTATCATATTCTTGTAATATCTGATTAAGATAGTTTTGTCATATTCATTTTTGACATAGGTTACTAATTTGTTTTGGTTAAATCTTCTTTTGGTCATTTGACATCATAAATTCTGTTTTTTCGTTATTAGGTGGTTGCAATAGCGTTAATCTCGTTTTCTTCATTGGATAAGAAGAAATCAAAAAAGTATTGGTTTTTATTATTGGCGCATTCTTTTTTAAACTCAGGGCTGACCAAATGCCAACGGTCGAGGTATTCAATCGGAACAATTACTTTAGTTCCATTGTCTAATTCAAAATACGTCAGTTCCTGTTCTTCGGCTTCGTCTGTATCATCATTACAATCATCGTCAATAGTGAAAGGTTCTTCAATGTCCTGTTTTGGTTTGGCTTCAGAATCAAAAATCTTTTCAAACTCGCCATTAAATTCTTCGTCAACTGGTTCGTATGGTTCTTGTTCAGGTTCGCACTCAAATGTTGATGTTTCAATATCAGGCGTTGGGATTGCTTTTGTTTCTTCTTTTGGTTCTAAATTTTCACTGACAAAATCAAATAGTTTGATTTCATCGATAACCATTTCTTTTGAGTTTGTCCATTTGCCAAACTCGTTGTAGCGACTTGTTTCTTGTGATTTGAAGAAAGGTAATTTGTTTAGATTGGTAATTACCCTTTTGATTTGAGATACTGATATTCCTAGCTCTTGAGCCAGCATCGCATTGGATAGATTACATTTTAAATCGTTGGATTGCCAGTTTAAGACTCTGGCAATTATTAGTTTTTCAATAGCATTTAATTTGGTTGATGCTAAGATTAAAGGGAAGTTTTTAGTGAATGTTAATTCTTTGTTTTTTGAAAATACTGATTTCATTTAATTGTTAATACTGTCTTTTGTTATCTGTTTTTTTTGGTGGGTTAACAGAACCAGCGGTTGCAAACCCGCTGGAAACCCAAATTTTTAAAAGTTTATTCTTTAATATAAATATCGTGCATTTTGAAAAAAAATAAATATTATTTTTAGAAAAAGACCATTTTTATAAATATACGACGAAAACTCAATGTAACCAACCTTTGGAAGCGAGAATTTTAATTGATAGTTGGTATTAGTTCACATTTGCTACGGGGTAGGTTCAGAATCGTGCTGGGGGTAGGTTCAAATTCGAGATGGGGTAGGTTCGTATTTGCTACGGGGTAGGTTCAGAAACGAGATGGGGTTGGTTCAGAATCGTGCCTTCATTAGTAGATAATGATTAAAGAAAAATAAAATAACTATAAAAGAATGATTATAAAAATATAAGATAATCAAAATAATGAACCAAAGTAATTAACCAATTGGATTAATCTTTCTTATTAATTTATTTGTTTCTTTAAATTAAAACTTCTATCAACACAAAGAAATTAAAAACTACACCAACTATGGTAGTGAAGCCCAACACAAAGAATCAAACAACACACCAACAGTTAATCAGGGCGAAGCCACCAATTACCCTACGGGAGCAAGAGCCAGTCAAAACATCAAATTAATCAATTTAAGGCAATTCAACACAATTTAATCAACACATTACCAATTGGTAAAAATTAGGTCTTAAAACGCTTCAATTGAAGTGATGAACCATTTACTTTAAACCACACTGAAAGCATATTTATTTCAAAAATAAATATGTTAAATAGCTTCAACGTTCTTAGTTTGTTTGATGGAATCAGCTGTACCCAATTAGCACTAAACAAAGCAGGAATAAACTACAACACCTATTACGCAAGTGAGATTGATAAAAACGCAATTCAAGTAACGCAAAAGAACTATCCCAACACAATCCAATTGGGTGACATCACCAAGATAGATGCATCAAAATTGCCAGGAATCTCATTACTTGCTGGCGGGTCTCCTTGTCAGAATCTAAGCATTTCAGTTATAAACAACATCAAGCATAACGGTGGGTTGGCTGGTGCAAAATCAAAACTATTCTACGAATATCTAAGAGTATTGCAAGAAGTTAAACCAAAGTATTTCTTATTTGAGAACGTCGCATCTATGACAATCACCAACCGAGATATTATAAGTGAAGCGTTAGAAGTTCAGCCAATCAAGATTAATAGCAACCTTACCACAGCACAAGACCGAGAGCGTTATTACTGGTCAAACATTCCGAACATCACCCAGCCACTAGATAGGGGCGTGGTTCTAAACGATGTGATTGAATCCAATGTACATGAAAAATACTATTACACCCAATCGCATACTTACAATGGCGATAACGAGAAAGTCCAAGCAATATTAAATATCAACGGTCACGACATCTTAAAACGGGTCTATAATCTAAACGGCAAATGCGGAACGCTAACTTGCGTTACTGGCGGGAATCATCAAAAGAAAGTTTATCAAAACGGGAGATGTAGAAAGCTAACACCACTGGAATATGAGAGATTGCAGAACGTACCCGACAATTACACCGCTGGCTTTTCAGATACCCAGCGATACAATATGTTAGGTAATGGCTTTACTATCGATGTGGTTGCTCATATTTTAACTGGGATAAAATAGTTACACAAATGCAGCTTATTGTTCTTATAAAATAATGTAATTTTGCGCAAAACTAACAAATAATAACTATGAGTAATACGCCAAAAGACATGCAAGCAATAAAGAATGACTTGCGTAATATAATAACACCTTATATAAACTACTTAAATTTAGAGGGGTTTATTATAATTGATGCTGATACAAAAATCTTAAAAATAAAAACAGATGAATATCTAGTTGTTAAAGGTCTTGATGCATTTTACTATAATCTCTTAACTTCTGATGTTAAACTACATACGTTAAAAGATATGCAGGTGGTACAAGATGTTAATGCAGGAATAAAGAATTACGGAATTATAGAGGATGTATGGAACAAAAATTTTGTTCGTGCGACAGATTTAAATTCATTGCAACACGCGCAATCAAATCAAACCAAGGTATTTATAAAAGATAACGATTTTCAACAAAATGATATTGACGATATTATGTTGGCTAATCCAAAAAAAGTTACTCAGGAGCGAGCAAATAATGAATGGTACACTTTGTTTGAATTCTAGAAATTACGAAATACATTTAAGAGCCTTTGTGGCTCTTTTTTTATCTTGCATTGATTGCTAATTTAATACTTGAGATATGGAAACTAACGAAACAAAGCTATTGAAGGGTTATTTAAAACGTGTTTTAAGTGCAATAGAAGAGACAAAAAAGTATCAACCTAATTGGATAAGGGAAAACCTAAAAGCAAACCTCAATCCTATGTTTAAGTATCGAAATGATGGTCGGGTAGAATTGGTTTTCGGTATCGATTCTAGTTATGAAGTTCAATTGAATTTTCAAAACTCAGGCAAATTTAATAAGCGTGACATTATAAATGCTTTGCAAGAGCTATACGACACAAAGTATAAGGAACTAAAGGAACTACGAAGAAAATCTTCCTGAACTATACGTTAACTTTATGAGATTCATTTAAACCGATTCTTCTGATTTGAACAATATTCTTGTCAATGGTCACATCAAAATTTTCATCAAAATCAATAATGAGACTTTCGACTTTATCAGTAAAACGTTTGGTTTCGAATTCTGAATAGTTTTCTAATTGGACATTAAATGATTCATTTAATTTAAGGTCATACTTGATAAAGCTAAAAATATCGAGATTAAATCTGATGCCAGCATTTTCGAAATTTATTCTTTCGCTCTCATTGTAAAAAAATGTTTTTGTCATTTTATTTAAGGATTTATTTGTTAATATCTGCAAATTTAAGGCTTATAAATCATACCTCAAAATCTATTAAATTCCCTGTAATGAAAGACTGTTAGCCCCTTATTGGCAAGGCTTACGGGACTCTCTGAATTGCATTTTGTTATAATTCGGAACACAAAACCACATCAACACCAACAGGCAATAAAATAACTTTGTAATCAAAAAACTAAGATTATGGAAGATAAATATTGTTTCAGCGCAATGGTGACAAGTTTTGAAAGAATGGTTTATTTGCTGGGATGCAAAAGCAGAATAGATGTAATATTTCATAGTGGAGCTATTCCACATGATAAAAACGAACTTGCTAAGTTAGTAGAACAATACAAAGCCAACGTAACAAAATACGTGGTAGATGGTGACGATATTTATTATTTTAAATTCGGAGTTCCCGAATATTACACAAGTTGGCGGTTCTTTGGATTTCCGATGTCGAGATTAAAACAAGAGGTCTTAAATCAAATCAATCCACCACTACCAACAGATGAAACAGGAGCGCAAATGATTGAGCGATTAATGACAAACTGGGGAAATGCTGAATAAAGAAAAATATCTTTAGAAAATGTACTATTTTCTTATACACAAATTCTTATATACAAAAAAATAGTATAAAGTTGTACAATATGTACAATATTGTTGTACATTTGTTCCATTCTAAGAGTACGGGAAGCCGTAACTCATATAATAAGAAACCCAGCCAATTGGCTGGATTTCAATCAAAATTAATTGCCAAAGATGCATTTTATAATAACTTCAATAGCGATGGCCGTCGCTAATTCTATTATAAAATCTCTTAACAATGTTAACCATTTCCTGTTCATAGCGGGTGAGGTTTAATATTAATACTCATTTTGTCGAAGTGACCTCGATTGGTCTGATAGCTGGTTTTGTTTGCTTCCATAATGATTCATTTAAAGTTTAAAATTTGCCCTCTTGCGATTCGTAAGCAGGGCTTTTCTATTTGACATTAGCAAATGTACTTTATTCTACTGTTGTACGCAAGGCTTCAATGTCTCCTAATTTGCCTACTTTGTTAACATCAGAGGTAAAGTGTCACTTGTGCGGTCACTTATTATTGCTTGTGTTTATTATTTGATGCGATAATAATATATGCGGGAAATACAACTTTTTATAATATGTTAAAATATGTCAAAATAACATTTCTTTCCTTGTTAATAACTTCCTCAAAAAATCAAGAATATTTTTTTTCTGCACCCATTTTTTTACTTTTTTACATCTGTTATCTATAATATTTATCATCAAAGTGTAGATAATCAATTTAAACCCCTATAAACAAACGCTTTAATTTTTACGGGTGGAATATCCACACGCAAAAGAATGTTTCTTTTGTATGCTTTTAAATACCACTTCAAAGCATACTTTGGGAACGCCAGTAAAACCGTTAAAATTATGAGTTAATCACTAGATAAAATGTTATCATATTAGGGTAAACCCTAACATGATATAGAAATTATTTATATCTTTGTGTTAATATAAAGAGTTAATATAATAAGTTATGATTTGTAAGTACGTCAGAATCTCAGACAAAACGCAAAACGTCGAACGTCAGAAGAATACAACCGAGAAACTATACATTGATATTATAAGCGGTACGACCAAGTTTAAAGACCGACCGCAAGCCCAGCAGTTAATGCAGGACATAGAGCAGGGTTTAATAACTCAAGTCACAGTGCACGAAATCTCGAGATTTGGTAGAGACCTACTTGATGTAATTTCTACCCTAAATTACATGACAGAAAAGGGCGTTAATATATTTGTCCATAATATCGGTATGCATTCGTTAATAGATGGAAAACCAAACCCAGCTTTTACGATGTGCGTTACCATACTTGCAAATATAAGCCAAGCAGAATTAGCCACTTTGAGGGAGAGGCAGTTAGAGGGGGTTCGTATCGCCAAGGAGCAGGGCAAATATAAAGGGCGTGAAAAGGGTTCTAAATTTACACCGTCACAATTATGCGCAAAACACCCCGATATTATCAAGTATCTACAGCGTAACCAAAAGGAGAAAGGCAAAGGTATTTCGATACGTGACATTGCAAAGATAACCAAGAAAAACCCCAGTACTGTACAGCGTGTTAGCACAGCATTTAAAGAGCTTGGCGGTAAGTTCTTTTACAACAAGCTGGTTGACCCATTTGCAATGTAACCCTAACAATGCTTCAACGAAATATTTTAAGCCCTTAGCGGGGCTTATTTTGTTTCAAATGGTTGCGATTTCGGTGTTTTTGGGCTTTTTGGAACGCATGTATACCTTAATCTCGCCAGTGAGCAAAAAACATTTTTAGAGTATAATTAAAATTAATCTTACATTGCAATACCAAAAGTAAAATATAAGTTAATGGATTACTTCGACGAACAAAATTTAAAGTTTTATGATTTTCTAAATGAAACTTTTAAAATAAATAAAGAAAAGAAATGGGATTCAATTTCTAAGAATATTACAAAAGAAAAAATAACAATGACTTATCGTTATTTTTCAAAACTTTATCCCTTAAGGGTTAATTACACTCAGGAATTGATTAAATCAAATGTAGATTTTAGTAGCATTCATTATGGAACTTTAAAAGGTAGTAGAATAATTGATGAAGTTGTAAGATTTTCGCTGTACTCGGATAAGATTATTGTTATTCATCCATTACAAAATCCATCAATAACAAACCATAGTTTAAGCCCTACAAAAAATCCAAAGCTTTGGTTGCCTGATTTTTTAGAAGCTCTTTATTTTTATACAGTTATTCAGAAATGGGTGAGGGCTGGGGTTGTTAAATTGATAGTTAATCCCTGTGATTACGATTTACAACTTCGAAGTGAAATTTTTGCAAAAGCAGAAAAAAGAGTTTTGCAATTGATGCGAGAAAATTACTCAGAAGAGGAAACGATTGTAAATCTTGCTTCACAATTCGCAGAAATTTTCGTAAACAAAAGTAGGACGGAAATTGTAGATTCTTTAATTACTATGAATACCCCTAAGTTTAGTGCAAGTGATGCAGAGATGTTTGCTGATAAAATTATTGAGCAGATGCCACTTATAAACCCATTATACAAAAGTCTGAATAGAGATTTGAAATCAAGTTCAAATATAATCCCAACTAAAGGAGGTGGCTCATTAGAGGCTATGCTTTATATTTCGGAGAAAACGGGAGGCAATTTATATACCCCTTCAGAACAAAATTGGAACCAAATTAAAGATTTTGGTGTTAACGATTTTTGGGTAAAAACTAATAAACTTTATTCAGATATACCTCTACCTTTTTTGAATAATGTTGACACAAATTTTGCTTTAGAATTACGACAAGAAAATAGGCTTGCTGGGGTAAGACAAGAATTAAGGAAAATTTATAAGGAGCTTGACAGTACTACTATAGATAATTTTAATCCGCAAAAATTGAGGTTCATACAAGAAGGCTTTATAGAAGAGTTAAATAAAGCTGAGTCAGAATGGAGATTGATACGAAGACAGGCTGAGACGGCACGAACGCAATGGTTAGCAACTAATTTAGCACTTCCAATTGTTACAAATCAAATTTCATTATTACCTTTAGTAGTTGGTTCAGTAGCTTGGTTTTATAAGAATGAAACAGATGCAAAAGACAAGCTTAGAAACTATCGTCAAAAAACTCCAATTTCGGTGTTTGTTGATTTAAAGAACCAAAAGCAATCGTATTTTACAGAACTAAAAAACTGTATTTTTTAAGTACTAACCGTTTTATGAGGCATATGGGATACAATACTGATGAGTTAATTGATTTTAATTTGAGACTATTGCAAGCTGATAGGGATATACGACCATTAGAATTTAGGGGATTAGATAATAAGATTTTAGAAAGAAATGTTTCAGAAGCGGTCTTTGCTAAAATGGTCAAGGAAAATTTAATTAATACTGATAATTATTACAGAGCAAGTCTAACTACTGATGCTTATGATATTTTAAATTACGGAGGCTGGCTAAAGTATCAAAATGATACTAGAATTGAAAAAGCAAATCAGGAGAGTAGGAATCAACAGATTCAGGATTTGGAACTTAAAAATTTTGAGTTGCAAAAAGAAAGTCTGGAGTATGCTAAAACAGTACGAGCCCAAGATGAACAAATCAGAAAATTAACGCTTAGGAACTTAAAAAGATATATTCTGTTTTCAATAATTTCATTCATTTCAGGAGCTGTTTTAACTAATATTAAAGATATTATAAAATTATTTTTGGTCTATCTCGACAAAAAATAAAAAAGATTAAGGTGCTTTTTTATGAATAAAACTTGTTGATTTAAAGCCAATTTTCTTTATCAATTTTGATAAACTTATTTATCAAAAGTGGGTTTGGTTCGCTATCGTCGGTTTGATGGTAGTAAGGAAACCTTAGATGAGTTAATTAAAGCAGTTATTTAAAATAAAATCTTACATTAGCATGAAGTAATTTTATTTTAAACCCAAAAACTAATTTAATTATGAGAGAAGAAATTTTAGACATTTTCATTAAGAGTAAAGAGTCTTACAATGAGATTTTAAGAGATTTACGAGAAAGATTGCCTGAGAATATTTTAAAAAGTTGTACAGAAAATATTGAAATTGAAATTCCTAGGTTTGCAAACAATTATATTCATTTTTTAAACTTAGCAGAGAAACAACAGGTTTATTCTGAAAATAATAATATTGATGAGTTAATCGAGCTTTTTAGTAGACCCGAAATACAAGAATCAATTGATAAGGCAATGGAAGATAATGTTATAGGTTTTCAAACTACTGGGGGAAATGTCACATCGAAAGAAGCACTAGAGGGAGCTTTATATGGCATTAAAGCTGGATATGGTCAATTTCAAAATGTGTTGATGTTTAAAGCAATGCCAAAATAAATTATAAAAAGAAGCCCCTATAAAGGGGCTTCTTTTTTTTTAAAACAAAAATAGTTGATTATCGGTCACGCTATCCCAATCTTTTATTCCTAAAAATTTCGAATCATCGTAAAAGTCTGCATCGAAATAATCTTCGGGCATTTGTTCGGAATGGTCAAAGCTTTCAAAATCCTTAACTAGAAACGTTTTGTAGTTTGGTACTTTGCCATCTTTCTTGTTGTAGTTTCTCTTTTTCAGTATCATAATAAGCTTGTACGGCACGTCTTTACCTGCGATATTAAACTTAATGTCACACTTTACAAGATTTGCGGTAAGTTGATGTACTTCAATGCTTTTTATTATTTGTCTAAAAATTGATTGTAGCTTGTTTCGGTCGGTCTTTGCATCAATTAATATCTGTGTATTGGTGGCTGGTTTATCTAAATCAGCAAGCGTTTTTTTGTTCGAAATAAGTTGTTGCCTTTGGGTGCTAATTTGTATTTCGATATTAGCTTTATCGTTGTTGAATTCTTCTAATTTCTTATGATACAAAGCTGGTGGTACTTTATCGTCATAGTAATCATTCATTATCTTATCAATACGTTTTTCATACTTGGTTAATTCTTTCTCAAGAACTGGTAAATTCAATTCAATCAATTCGATTTTACGTGCAACATCTCCTTTTATCTTTTCTGTATCACTTAGATACTGCAAAATCCTAGGTGTTTTGCAAAGCACATCATAGATTGAAGAATCTAGCATGTCAATATTTATCCCAGTATTACCGCAGGATTTAAAAGGTTTAGTAATTTTCGATGCACAGCAATACAATTGGATATTTGGCACAGCCCTATGTGAAAAGTTACGACCGCATTTACCGCATTTCATAAGGTATTGCAAAAGAATTACATTCTTTGTGTGAATGTTTCGCCCATTTCCAGCTTTATTTAATCGTATTGCGGTGCATTCATCAAACAATTCTTTATCAATTATTGCTAGGTGAGGACTATCGAATTTTTCCGTTTTGTGGCTATCTTCTTTTTTAACGTGTTTGTTAAACGTTCTTATCCCGATGTATAAATCATTCTTTAAAAGTCTCATTATTTGGGTTGCATCCCATTTAATGTCACCTTTTAGGTCTTGATTTACCGCTTTAGTTGGTACATTGTCGTTATTTAATTTGTTTGCAATTGCTTGCATACCAAGACCGTTTTTGTAATCTTGGAATACCTGACGAACAATAACAGCTTCGTTCTCGTCAATGACCATTTTTTTATCTACGCCAGTATAACCGTATTGTTTGTAAGTACCACCAGCAGAACCACCCTGCAAAATTTTTTCTCGACGACCAGACGCACTACGATTTTTAAAAGTTTCGATTTCGATATCGGAAAATTCCATAAGTAACTGAAAAACAGCTAGTTGTGTTTTGTTAATAGTCTTGTCGGAATTTAAGAAAAAAGTACCACCGTTTGAACCAGTGACACATATATCGATTTTATTCTCTAAAAGTTCATTTACCAAAATTCTTGTCTCGGTCGGATTACGCCCAAGTCTCGAAAGCTCAGTTACAAAAATACAGTCATAGTAATTTAAGTCACTTCTAAACTTGGTTACTAGCTTATCCAGCTCAGGACGTTTTTTACTATTCTTATATCCTGAAATTTTTTCATTGTAAACTTCAATACTAAATTCTTCACCTCGATAGGTGTACTCAATAAATCGGGAAATATCGCTTATTTGCCTATCGAATGACTGGTCTAGCGTGCTAACGCGCACATAGGTTGCAAAGTGTTTCATGTCTCTGATGCTTTAGATAAGCCAAAGATAGATAAATATTTTGATATGCCTGTTTAGTCGCACATGTGAACATATCGGCAATTGTCATAAGAACGAACATGGCACCGCAAAGCGCCCAGAAAGTAGTAATATATTGCACAAAGAAAAGAGAAACTCCACTGGTAAATAAGCTAAAAATCATGATTTTATAGAACCCGATTTTATCTGATAGTTTACCTCCAAGCCAAGAACCCAACATTGATCCTAATCCAAAAGCGACCATAATCCATCCAACCTGATTGTAGCTAAAATGAAGATCTTCCTTTAAATATTTAGATAAAAAAGGAAGAACCATTGTTCCAGCGCGATTGATAAAAGTGATGATGGCAAGAATCCAAACTTCTCTGGTAAAACCTCTAAAGTTGTTAATGTAATGGGTAAGCGCGTTTTTAAGCATTTTGTGTGATAAATTATCGTCACAAAGTTAGCAAACTTTGTCTCGTTAAGTGGTTGTTGTTTTGTTGATTTTGAACTATTTTTGCATAAAATTTCTAAGATGAAAACTATAAACGCCCTAGCTTTATTGTTGGTATTTAATTTTGGCTTTGCTCAAAAAAAGTTTAATAAAGCCGATGCTCAAAAATTCCAAAAGAAAATTAACTCTGAATATGCTGATCCTAAGACGAGTCCATTAATGGCTGAAGATTTAAAGACTTTTAAAAGCTTAGAATTTTTCCCTATTTCTGAAACTTATTTTGTAAACGCTACTTTGGTGAAAGCTAAAGGTGGAAAAGCTTTTGAAATGAAAACATCTGGAACTCGTACTCCAAAATATACTAAATACGGAACTTTACATTTTAAAATAAATGGAAAAGCGTATCAATTAGCAGTTTACCAAAGTTTAGAATTGCTGGTTCAGGAGCAATATAAAAATCATCTTTTCTTGCCTTTTTCAGATTTAACAACTGGTAAAGAAAGTTACATTGGAGGCCGTTATATTGATTTAGAAGTTCCGAAAGGGAATACAATAGCAATTGATTTTAATCAAGCTTACAATCCGTATTGTGCTTATAATTATAAGTATTCTTGCCCGCTTGTTCCTCTAGAAAACGATTTGAAAATTGCAATTAAAGCGGGGGTAAAAGATTTTCATTAATGGAATATTTTAATTTTCATACTCATCAATTTACTAATCAATCTAATGTTTTAGAGCTGGTTAATCAGTATCCAAAAGATTTTGATGCAACGATTCCGTTTTATTCTATCGGAATTCATCCTTGGTACATTGACGAAAATCGAATTGATGAAGATTTGAAAATTATAGAAGAAAAACTGCAAACTAAAAATTGTTTGGCAATTGGCGAATGCGGTTTAGATAAAAGAATCGAAGTTCCGTTTGATTTGCAGATTTCAGTTTTTGAAAAACAATTAGAATTAGCAGAAAAATTCAATAAACCTGTAGTAATTCATTGTGTTGCAGCTTTTCAGGAAGTAATGGCAATTAAGAAAAAAATGAAGATAAAAGTTCCAATGATTATTCATGGTTTTTCAAAGAATAATCAGCTTGCAGAACAATTAATTGCTGCTGGATTTTATCTTTCGTTTGGAAAATATTTATTGAAAAATCCAGATTTAAAAATGGTTTTTCTGAATGTTTCAAATGATCGTTTTTTCTTAGAAACTGATACAATGGAAGAATCTATTCAGCAAGTTTATAAATTAGCTTCGGAATATAAAAAATTAGATATAAAAGAATTACAGCGAATTATTTCAAGTAATTATCGAAGTGCATTTGGATAATGAAATGTGAAAGGTAAAATGCTATTTTGGCTAAAGGTTTGTCAGGCTGAGCGAAGTCGAAGCCAGATTCCAATTGGAACGCCCTTCGACTCCGCTCAGGGTGACAAGTGTCAAAACTTGAAACATAAAACATGAAACAAACAAAAAAATAAAAACTAAAAACAACAAAAAAGAATATAATGGCAGAATGGACAGAAAGAGCAGAGCTTTTGTTTACTAAAGAAGGATTAGAAAATTTACAAAAATCGAATGTTTTAGTCGTTGGACTAGGAGGAGTTGGATCTTTTGCAGCAGAATTTTTGGCAAGAGCAGGAGTAGGGAACATGACGATTGTAGACGGAGACGTTGTAGATATTACCAATATCAACCGTCAATTGCCAGCTTTGCATTCAACAGTTGGTCAGCCAAAGATTAAAATTGTAGGCGATCGTTTGATGGATATTAATCCGGAATTAAATCTAACTCGTGTTCAAGAATTTCTTTCTCCAGAACGTGCTTTTGAAATCGTTTCTCCAGAATTTGATTATGTTTTAGATTGCATTGACAGTATTACTCCAAAATTAAATCTGATTATTGCTGCAAAACGCAAAAGAGTAAAAATCATCAGCAGCATGGGCGCTGGCGGTAAAATGTTGGCTTCTAAAGTAAAAGTTACAGATATTTCTAAAACAATTAACTGCTATTTCTCTAAAACGATTCGCAAGCGTTTAAAAGAAGCAAAAATCAACAAATTAAAAGTAGTTTTTTCTTCTGAAATTAAAGATGAAAAAAGCTTAAAATTGACAGACGGAAAAAACTTCAAAAAATCTTTCTACGGAACAAATAGCTATATGCCAGGATTATTCGGTTTACACGCTGCAGAAACAGTGATTAGACATATACTTTCGAAGTAATTTAGTCACAGTCTCAGTTTTCAGTAAAATAACCTTTGAACCTTTGTTCCTCAGAACCTTAGTGCCTTTAAAAAAGAAACTTTGACAAAGTTAAAACATAAAGAGAGCAAACCTTTGAACCTTTGTCCCTCATAACCTTAGTACCTCTAAAAAAAATGATTAAAACAGTAATTTTTGATATGGACGGCGTAATTGTTGACACAGAGCCAGTTCATCGTTATGCTTATTATTTACAATTTTCAGAATTGAATATCGAAGTTCCAGAAGAAATGTACACCACATTTACCGGATTTTCGACTCGAAATACTTTTCAAACCTTAAAAAGCTATTTTCCAACTGTAGAGCAAGAAGTGGAAGATTTGATTCAGAGAAAAAGAACTATTTTTAATGATGCTTTTGATACTAAAGAAGATTTATATCTTTTAGACGGTGTTGAAGATTTAATTAAAGATTTGTACAACAACGGTATACAATTGATTTTAGCTTCATCTGCTTCAAAAGTAACAATCGATCGTGTTTTTACAAGATTCAATCTGCACCAGTATTTTACTCATATTGTAAGCGGTGAAGATTTTCCTCAATCTAAACCAAATCCAGCAATATTTATTCATGCTGCTTCATTATCTGTGGCGCCAAAAGAAGAGTGTATCATAATTGAGGACAGCACAAATGGTATAAAAGCGGCAAAAGGTGCAGGAATTTATTGTGTAGGATATAAGAGCGAGCATTCACATCATCAGGATTTATCAGAAGCTGACTTGGTTATTGATCATTTTAACGAACTAAATGCAAAAAAAATATCACAGCTAAAGGCTTGAATTATATAAAATTTAACATTTGTAGCTGATTGAATTTGTAAATTTGAAAAAAATAAAACTTAAAATAATGAAGAAACTACTTATTGCTTTAGCCCTGATCTTAGCACCATTAGCATCAGAAGCACAAGTAAAAACACCGCAAGCAAGTCCAAAAGGATATATTAAGCAAACTGTTGGTCTAACTGACGTTGAAGTTACATATTCAAGACCGGGAGCAAGAGGAAGAGCTGTGTTTGGAAATTTAGTTCCGTTTGGAAAATTATGGAGAACAGGAGCTAACGAAAATACAATCATTAATTTTAGTGACGACGTAATAATTGACGGGAAAACACTAAAGAAAGGAAAATATGCAATTTATACAGTTCCTAGAATCGAAAGTTGGGATGTCATTTTCTATCTTTCTACAGATAACTGGGGATTGCCAGAAAACTGGAGCGATGCTTATGTAGCTTTAAAAACTACTGTAAAAGAAGAAGCATTACCAACTCCTATTGAAACATTTACAATCGGAATTAACGGTTTAGATCCAAATTTTGGATATTTAGACATCGCTTGGGAAAACTCTCATGTTGCTTTAAAATTTGAAGTTCCAACGGCTAAAATTGCTGTAGCAAGTATTGATAAAGCTTTAGCAGGTCCAACTTGGAACGATTATTTTAATGCTTCTCAATATTTATTCCAATCAAACGGAAATATCGAAACAGCAAGAAATTACGTAGACAAAGCTCTTGATATGAGTTCTGATAAACCATATTATGTTTCAAGATTAAAATCGTTGATTCAAGCAAAACAAGGTGATAAAAAAGGAGCAATTGAAACAGCAAAAGTTTCTTTAGCATCTGCAGAGGCAGCAAACAATGCTGATTACGTAAAATTGAACAAAGACAGTATCGCTGAATGGAGCAGATAATAATTCTTTCGAATTATTAAATTCCAATTTTTAAAATATGAAAATCCAAAGTCGACGGGCTTTGGATTTTTTTTTTTTTTTTGCTTTTAAAATAAAACAGACAGACTTGTCTGTTTGTGTTGAAATATGTTTTATATTTGCACATATAATTATAATGTTATGCTTCCAAAAGAAAGAATATTAGAAAAAACATTTATTTTATTCCATACGCAAGGTTATAATGCTACGGGAATCAATCAAATCATTGAAGAGGCTAAAGTTGCTAAAGCGAGTTTTTATCAGCATTTTAAATCTAAGGAGGATTTGTGTGTTGCCTTTTTAAATCAGCGTCATTTGTTTTGGTTTAATGAATTACAAAAGTTTACAGCCAAAGAATCGGATACGAAGCTAAAAATTCTAGCTTCTTTTGATTTCTTAGTTTATATGAATAAAAAGGAAAATTTTAGAGGTTGCAGTTTTCTAAATATTTTATCAGAAATTCAATCTGATAATATTAAAATTTTAGAAGTAATTCAAAACCATAAAGCTGATTTGCGTGTTTATTTCAGTGAAATTTTAAATGATAATCTTTTATCAGATCATGTCTATCTACTTTTTGAGAGTTGCATTATAGAAACTCAGCTTTTTAAATCAAATCAGCTCATTGAGCAAACAAAGAAAATTATTCAAACTTTAATTTAATTATTATGGAACAGAAATTGCCATTGCCACCTTTCTCATATGAAACAGCAATAGAGAAAATTCAATTAGCAGAAGATGCTTGGAACAGTCAGGATCCAGAAAGAGTTTCAAAAGCGTATACCATTGACAGCGAATGGAGAAACAGAAACCAGTTTGTAAATGGGAGAGAAGAAATTGTACAGTTTTTATCGCAAAAATGGAAAAAGGAGAAAAATTATAAGCTTAAAAAAGAGTATTGGGCACATACAGAAAATAGAATTGCAGTTCGATTTGAGTATGAATACCAGGATCTTGATGGAAACTGGTTTAGAGCTTATGGGAATGAAAACTGGGAATTTGATTCAAATGGGCTGATGCAAAAAAGATTTGCCAGCATAAATGATCTTTCAATAAAAGAAGAAGAAAGAAAATTATAATAAATTTTAATTCATAGAGGGCGGTTCAGGGATTTTTACCGTCCTTTTTATTTTCTTTATAATTAAAAGATAAAAAGTAATTCCTCCTAAAATAATAAGAAGCCCAATTTGAAGTTGGCCAAGTACATTATTTCTGCTATACATTGCATTTGCAATGGCAAGTTTATCTTTTCCTTCTTCAATTTGAATTTGAGAAAGTGCCTCTAATGTTTTTAAAGCTTGGGCACTAGAATTGGCTATTTTGTCCCAATTTTTGTTTTCAACTTGCTTGTTGATTTCTTTGCATGAACTTAAAAATGCGTCAAAATACTGTTTTTCTTTATTCGTTAAAACTGTTTTAGCGTACAAATCGTCAATATTATGAATGATATCAAGCGTATGAATGATTTCATTTTTTTTGATGTTATCGCTTAGATTCAGTTTCTCAGCTTCTGCTTTTATAAAATGAAGTTCTTTAGAATATTGGAAAATATAATGTGCTACAACCAATCTGTCTTTATAAATCGCATTGATATTATCATTTACATTTTTGGAATTTCGAAGCGTATTAAAATTTCCAAGTAAAATAATCAGCATTACGATTAGCAGAACAAAAGCAGCTTTGGTTTTGTTGCTGTATTTTTTTGAATCTTTCATAATGATGATTTTAGAAGTTACAATAGCAATCTTGCGATACACTAAAATAATATTTTTTACTTAAAATAAACGCGAATCACATTCTAAAGAAATTGCTAATCTATTGAATTTTAGATTTTATAGAATTTAATTTGCTTTCCATTAGCTTCAAAAATTATTTCGTTTTTGAGTCCAAAATCAAATTTATTTCCCTCCCAGATATTTTCAAATTTATTTTTTGATAATGGTTCTAAAAGAAAAAGAGATTGATTGGTGAAATTTGCATATAATCTTTTATTATTGATCGAAATAATGATTTTTTGTTGGCTATCAGGACTTTTATAAGTACCGACTATGGTTTCCAAATCTTCATTAGCAGGTTCGTAGCCTTCAAAATTAATAGAATAAGGTTTGTTGAAATAATTGCTCAATGCCGCTATTAAAATCTTTTTCTTATCATAAACAGAACCGTTTGTAATTATTGCAATAGCTAACTTTTCTTCAGGAAAAAAAGATAGAACAGAACTGAAACTGTCGATTTGACCGCGATGAACGAATCCATTCTTGTCGTAAAAAGGAAGAGCGAAAATTCCCATTCCGTATTTATCTTGAATCTGAGTCATCAGTTTTAAACTTTTAAGACTAATGATTTTTCCCTGAAAAAGTTTTTCAATAAAAAGAGTTAAATCAGATGGAGTCGAAACGATTGCACCTGCACCTAAAGGAACCGATATATCTCCTTCGGTATTTTTTTCCCATTTATTAGAGAAATAATAGGAGTAACATTCGTTATTTTGAATATTAATTTTACCTCCAAAATAAGTGTTTTTTAGTTTTAAAGGTTTTATAATTTGTTCTTCTAATAGCTCCGAATACGTTTTTTTATACGTTTTTTCGAGAATTAAAGTAAGCAAATAATAATTAGAATTGCTATAATCGGCTTTCGTATCGGGTTCAAAATCACTTTGAAATTTACTTAGAATTGAAATCATTTCTTCTTCTGACTTTGCTTCAGTGTATCCATTAGCAAATTCATCGGCGGCTAGAAGTTCATGAATTCCGCTTCTGTGATTTAGTAAATTGCGGACAGTAATTTTTTGCGAATTTACAATTGTTGGAAAAAACGAATGAATAGTCTGGTCAAGACTGATTTTTTTTAATTCAACAGCTTTTAATACCAAAGCTGAAGTGAAAATTTTGGTTGTAGAACCAATACGAAATTTAGTATTCGCTGATAAAGATATATTGTCTGCTATATCTGCTTTGCCAATAGCGTTTGAATAAATCTGATTTCCATTTTCAGAAATGGAAATGCTGCCCATAAAAAGGTTTTTATCATTTAAAGCTTTAAATAAACTGTCAAGTTTTGCAACATTAAGTTTTTGCGAATGAACATTCAATATTGTAATTGCAAAAGCAAATACCAGACAAAATTTAATTTTCATTTTTCTCTATCAATTTATAATTGAAAGATAGAAATTTTAATATTCTAGACTGTTATTTATGTCGTCTTTTTTTAAAAACAAAAATTGAACTATAAGGGAAAGTAAAATTGTTTAAAATAGCTTTAGTAAAGTTGAACGATTTTTGTCTGCGAAAAAAAATATTTAAAATAGAACAACAGTCTATTTGAGAGTTTTTTGCTTAATTAATGATTGAGTCTGTTTGTTAACTATTTCTGCCGCTCTTCTTAAAAAATCAGGACTAGTACATTCTGCGTAACTAACATAAACTATTTGATTGTCATCATGTAAATTTTCATTTTTCTTTTTTGTTTCAAAAAAACTATCTAAACCGCTAACTAAATAAACCGGATTACCTTCTTTAAATAATTGAGTAGCAATACCTATTAATCTTTGCTCGCCAGCAATTTGCAAATCAATTTCTTTGTAAGATAAAAGAAAAGAACAAGTAATTAATGAGCAAAATGTTGAACTTTTAAATTCTGGATATTTTGCGAATATTTGATTTCCCTGATTTAAATTCTCAAAGCATTTTGTGTACAATTGAGCAGAAATTGTGGTGTCTTTAACTGTATTAAAATCATTAATATTTTGACTTTCTATATGAAAGAATGAAAAAAATGATAGTATTAAAAACAGTTTTCTAATCATATTTTACTCAACTATCAGTTCATTATCATCCGATTTTCCTTTGAAAAACAAAAACTGAATTAAAACCGCCAATACAATCGTCAAAATAGCTCCGATGAAATTTAGCCACAAATAACCCAGTTTTTCTTGGCTGTAAATCATAAAATAATAAATGACAAAAATGGTAAGCTGACTAATTATCGCGCTAATAAACATTGGTTTTGCCTGAACTCGTTTGGTGTAAAAAGCGACAAGGAATATTCCTAAAACTGTTCCGTAGAAAATGGAACCAATAATATTTACAAGCTGAATTAAATTCTCGAATAAAGTTCCAACACAAGCGAAAAGTATCGCTATAACTCCCCAAAATAGAGTGAAAAATTTAGTTACATTCAAATAATGTTTCTCTGATTTTTCTTCTTTCTGATTTCGTTTATAAATGTCAATCGCCGTTGTAGAAGCCAAAGCAGTTAATCCAGAAGCTGTTGAAGACATTGCTGCCGAAAGAATAACGGCCAGTAACAATCCGATTAGACCTTTTGGCAAATAGTTAAGAATGAAATGGAAAAAGACATAATCTTTATCATTGGTTTCTGTATGACTATCAGCTCTCGAAATAATTTCTTTAGCTTTATCGCGAAGATCTTTTTCTTTATTTGATAAAGCAACCAATTCTTTACGTAAAATCGGATTGTCAAAATCTTGATTCAACTGATCGATATACAATAAGTTGATAACCTTTTTGTCTTCTGAAAGTTTAACCAGCTTTTCTTCTAAGACATGATATTCTTGCTTATAAGCCGACTTCTCAATCGCTATTTTATTATTTGGATTAAAATTTAAAGGAACCGGATTGAATTGAAAAAAGACAAAAACCATAACTCCCGTCAACAGAATAAAGAACTGCATCGGAACTTTTAAAAGTCCGTTCATGATTAATCCCATTTGACTCTCACGAACTGATTTCCCTGATAAATAACGTCCAACTTGAGATTGGTCTGTTCCAAAATAAGCAAGAGCCAAAAAGAAACCACCCGTGATACCGCTCCAAAAAGTATATTTTTCTTCAGGATCAAAAGAAAAATTAACAATATTCATTTTATCATTAGCACCAGCAATATGCAGCGCGCTGTTGAAAGTCATATCGTTTGGCAAGTAGTGCAAAATCAAGAAAAACGTGATAAACATTCCAGACATAATTACAAACATCTGTTGTTTTTGCGTAACGTTCACCGCCTTTGTTCCTCCCGAAAAAGTATAAATGATAACCATAACACCAATTATAATGTTCATTACGGTTAAGTTCCATCCTAAAAGAGCTGACAAAATAATAGCCGGAGCATAAATCGTCAAACCAGTTCCCAAACCTCTTTGCACTAAAAATAAAATAGCTGCAAGCGAACGTGTTTTTACATCAAATCTTTTTTCTAAAAATTCATAAGCGGTAAAAACTTTGCTTTTATGATATAATGGAATGAAAGTCAAACAAATGACAATCATCGCAATTGGCAAACCAAAATAAAACTGCACAAAACCCATTCCGTCATGATAAGCTTGTCCAGGGGTAGATAAAAATGTGATGGCACTGGCTTGTGTAGCCATTACTGAAAGCCCGACAGTATACCAAGGCGTTTCGTTATTTCCTAAAATGAAATCTTCAACGTTTTTACTTCCTCGGGTTTTCCACGAGCCGTATCCAACAATAAATAATAAAGTGACAATAAGTACGATCCAGTCAAATAGCTGCATAGGTTATGAGTATAATTGCATGATTAAGAAAAAAATAGCAATATAAATTGCATTAGCTACCAAAACATAAGTGTAGCTTTTTTTCCATTTTTTTGTCTTTTTAGCTTCCATATTTTATTGCTTTAAATCTTGTTTAGGAGCTTCAATTGGTTGTTTTAGAGAAATAATATTCGATAATAATCTGTATGCTCCAGAAACACCTTCTGGTAATTCTCTAAAGAAACTCAAACCAGTGTAAATGTAATACCCTTTTCCGTAAGGTGCTACAAGCAAAGCTCCATCTTTAGCAGATTCACCTTTGTCATGCGATGAGATAATAGGAGTGAAGGCAGGATCATATTCGTTTGGATAATATAGACCTTGTTCTTGCGTCCAACCTTGAAAATCTTTTTCAGAGATTTTGTTTGGTGTATTTAAAACGGGATGATTTGGTGCTAAGAATGTAATTTTAGCATTTTCTTCTGTTACTCGATCGTTTGACAATTTCAACGGATATGGAGCGATTTTATCTGTTACCAATTTTCCGTTTGTATTGTATTGAACAATCATGTTTTTACCGCCTTTTACAAAATTGAAAAGTATATTTTGTTTGTTTGCCAAAGCATTTACGGTATTGTAAGCACGAATTCCAGTAATTACGGTGCTGAAAGAATCTAATTTTTCAGGTGTAATTTCTTCTGGTTTTAAAATCGAAACTTTGTATCCCATTTGGGTCAAACTTTCTGGAACTTCGTCTCCAGCGCCCATAATGTAAGCAATAGCATCGCCAGAAACCTTCAAGTCAATTCTAATACATTTTGATTCCGCTGGTTTTAAAACCATTTGTTTAGTAATATGGCTGAATTCAATATTGGTTTGATCTTTATCAAAACGTTTGTTGTCTACAATAGCAACACTTTTTGCTGTAACTTCTTCTGGATTAACAGGCGGAGTTACTTCAAAATAAAAGATTTGTTCGTTGCCTTTTTTGTCTAAAGCAAACGGAATTTCTTTTGGAGAAACTGTCCAGCTTTTTGGCAATTCTAATTGCAGATTTCCTTTTATATTGTCTTTTCCTGCACGAACTTTCACAGGAACCATTTTACTTTTTGTGTTTCCAAAAATTAAAACTCGTTCTAAAATAGAAGTCGTAACTTCTGGCACAATATCAAGGAAATTATACATTTCGCCCTTTACACCATCGTTGTATTTATAAACAACAGTACGCTCAAACGGAATTTCAACATCATTGATTTTTACGTTAAAAACCACTTTTGTATCTCTTATAATATCAGGAGTTCCAATGATTTCTTGGTTAGAAACCGTGTACATTCCAACCGTAGCTTTTTCTTTTAACCAATAAGGCTGCGTATATTCAATATTATTTGGAAGCTGTATCTGCAGGTTAATTCTCTGGTCGTTATTATTCTTTAAAATAACATTTTGAGTTGTAGTTTGATTGTCTGGAAGTGTCGTCACACTAATTAATTGCATTCCTACGGCACATCTATTAATAGCTTCAAGGCTTAATTTAATTGTGCTTCCTGGAGTTGCTTCTTGCTCATTAGCAACAGCTTCAAGATATAAACCAGAGCAAGATGCAATGATATTTTTTATAGCAGAAAGTTTAATCGTTTTCCAGTGCGTGTCGTCTAAAGCTTGAATCATAGTGTAAGCCTTAACTAAATCTGGAATACTTGCAGATGGATTGCTGAAATCATATTTTGAAATAATTGTATCGATTAAATCTCCAACTGGTTTTCCGTTTTTAATACGATTCCAACTTGTATCGATTCCATCAAATAAATTATCGCGCTCTTTTGGATTTTCACCATTAATTAGCTCTAAATATTCTGTTTCTTCACCACGAACTCCCGTGCTTCCAAATCCTTGCGATTGATGACGGCTTCGACTTAGAGCAGCAATTTCTTGATTTGATTTTCCAATTCCAGTATAATAAACGCCAGTTTCTAGTTTTGTAAATTTAGATTTGTTAGCTGCATCAAATTTTTCTTGGCTTCCGTAAAACCACCAAGAAGGATTGAAGAATTGACGTTTTACTTGCCAAGGCGTAACATATTTTAATTGTTCAGGATAAACTTTAGGATCGTTTGTTAATTTGAAACTTTCAACACTCAACATAGCAGAAGAAGTATGATGTCCGTGTGTTGTTCCTGGTGAACGATGATCAAATCTATTGATTATAATGTCTGGTTGAAATTTTCTGATTGTCCAAACTACATCAGCAAGAACTTTGTCTTTGTCCCAAATATCTAAAGTTTCTGAAGGGTTTTTCGAAAAACCAAAATCATTTGCTCTTGAAAAGAACTGTTCTCCGCCATCAATTTTTCTAGCTTCAATTAATTCTTGAGTTCTGATTACGCCAAGTAATTCGCGTAATTGCGGCCCAATTAAGTTTTGTCCGCCATCTCCTCGAGTTAGAGATAAATAACCCGTTCTCGCATTCATTTCATTCGCTAAATACGAAATCATTCTAGTGTTTTCGTCATCAGGATGCGCCGCGAGATACAATACTGAACCTAAAAAGTTTAGTTTCTTGATTTGATTGTAAATTTCAACTGAATTTAGTTTTTGTGGCTGTTGTGCAAATGAAATTTGAAAACCTATAAAAAATAAAAGAAAGATTTGAACCTGTATTTTTCGCATATTCTGGTTAATGTTTTTTTGAAAGTGCCTCAAAAATACTAATTATTTTATGGAACAGTATTTAAATGAAATGTTAATGATTAATTATTTGAACAATATTTTAAGAATAAAGCAAAAAAAAGCTGCCAGTTTATATCTGACAGCTTTTTCTAAAATATATATTTAATGCCGTTTCTGCTTATTTCAATTTATTTTCTGTATCAACGTAGTTTCCTTTGATAGTTACGCCAGTACCTTTTGTTACTTTTCCATAAATAGTAATAGAAGAAGTGTTACCAACGAACTCAATTTGAGCACCACTATTCAATGTTAAATCACCCCAGATTACAACTGAACCTTCAACTACTAATTTTGCACCAGAGTTGATAATTAATTGTGTTGGAGAAGATTGTTGGTATTTACCTTGAGATAAACTTCCTCTCATATTGAAAGTACCATTACTATTTAAAGTCAAGTTGCTAAGAATTGCAATAGAACCGCAATGTGTTAAAATTGCTCCAGAATTTACAATTGCAGAATTAATAGCTGTTGCTCCTTGGTACGATTTAACTTCATTAGAATTTAAAATCAAATCTCTACCTTGATTATACAAACCGTAAGTTAAACAGCTTGCAAAAGTAGTGCTTGGTTTTTCCATTTTAATGATTTTCAAACCACCAGTTCCGCTTGCTACATAAATGTAATTTCCGCTAGATTTTACGTAGTTTGAAGAACCTGCAATTCCAACAGAACCTAATAAATTAAGCTGTGTTGTAGATTGATAAACGTTAAGTCCCAAAGCTCCATTAGCCACAAATGCATAACCATCATTGAAAGAAACAGCATTTGTTACATTGTCTTCAGCAGCAGTTGTGATTCCGATAGTTTGTAATTTTGATCCGCTGTTGATGTCGTATACACCAAGACCGTTTGGACCTTCAGAAACAAAAAGTTTTGTTCCATCAACATCCATTGTTCTTTTTGCTCCGCTAACATCTACAGATGTTGTAAAACTTTTTTGCAATGCAAGAGTCGACTGATTGTAAACATTTACTCCTTTAGTTCCGCTCAAAGTCACGACTTTATCACTTGTTAAAGCAATAGAACGTAGATCGGCCATAGCAGCTTTTCCTGCAAGTACTTTTGTAGAACTATTTATTTTGAATAAACTTCCATTATCTCCCGTTACAGCAAAATAATTAGAAGCATTAGCCGCAACGTCTGTTGTAACTCTGCTTTCTAAATAATTTGTTTTTAATTTATCTGTAAGTAATCCTGAACTTAGCTCCATGTTAAATACAATTGCCGGATTTCCTGCTAGTTGAGTATCTTTATCTACATCTTTTGCAGCTCCGATAATTAAATTTGATCCTGAGAAAGTCAAAGATGTAATATCAGTACTTGGAATTAGGGCAGAAGTAACCAATTTTGGTTTATACGGATCTGAAACATCAATCACGTCAATAGCTCCAGAATAAGCATCGCCTCTCATAATATAAGAAACATAGGCATAATTTCCGTTTACTGTAACGTGGCTTGCTTGTAATGTTCTTCCGTTTGCATCAACTGGCGGTTTTACTTCGGCAATTTGAACGAGAGGAAAAGAAGTGCTGGCTGTCTCTGCAGCTTTACCTGTTAGAGATCCATTTTCGATCGAAATTACCCCAGAATTAGTTAAGTCAAGTCTTTGGTTAAGCGTAGATTGATCTGAGGTAATGGTAATGTTATTTGACGACTGTCCATCGTTTTTGTTGTCATTGTTATCGTCACAACCTATTAACAGTGACATTGCTAAAAATGAAAGCAAATAAACATTCTTTTTCATAAATTTCTTTTTTGGTTTTAAAATTCGGCGCAAATATATATCATAAAAGCATTACATATGAGGTTTCTCTGACGAAACTTATTGCAACACAATCATTTATATTAAATATACAACATTTTAACAAAAGATTAGATTAAACAAATCATAAAAAAAAGAGAGTATCATTTTATTGATACTCTCTTGTGTTGATTGCTAGTAATTTAGCATTATCTTCTTCCGTGCCCATGTCCGTGATCGTGGTCGTCATGATCATGTCTGTCATGGTGTTTATCATGTTTGTCGTGTTTGTCGTAGTGTTTGTAATCTTTACGATCGTAGTGACGACGCTCACTGTAACCATATACAGGTCTTGGTTTGTATGGTCTTTGAGGAGCTCCATGATATCCTTTGTAATATTTCACTCTATGACGATCGAAATAAGTATAAGGTGTTCTACCGTGATAATCTGTCAAAACTACTTTGTATCCTCCATACAAATCATAGTTTCTATATTGTCTAGGCAAGTATCTTGCTCTTACCCATTTTCCTCCTCCGAAATAGATGAATTGAGAAGCACGAACATCGTAGTAAGCCTCAACATCTGGAAGATAGTAATATTCCATTTCTGTGTATCCCGATGGTCCCCAAGCTGGTGGAGTTCCAATGTTTACGTTTACGGATACTTGGGCTTGTGTGGCGTTTGCAACCATTAGAAATAATCCGGCGATTGCTAATTTTATCGTTTTCATCTTTTCTTAATTTTAAAATGTTAATCTTGAATAGGGATATTCATATACTGTGCCAAAAAAATAAAGCAGATGTATTTTGTCGAATAAAAATGTATTTCAACGAATAGATAAAACAGCTAAAACCCTTTAAATTATTGAATGTTAGGTTTCTTTATTGTTTTTTAAAGTTTTCGAAAAAAAAAGAAAAAAATTATTTGTAATTGACAACTCTAGGCTTTGCAAGTTCAAAACTTTGAAGCCCATAATCGGTAGTTTCAAAAGTATTTGTTTTGAAAACATTATCTCCTTGCTGCGGAATACTTGGATAGTATGAAAGTGAAAGTTGGAATGAACTGAAAACCAAATAGTCATTACTGATTAGCAGTCCGACAGTTAATTTAGAATAAGGTTTATTTTTTGTCATAGCAACTTCTGGACTTCCTAAAACTGCAATAGAATAATTGAAAAATGGGTTTAAACGGAAACCTAATAAAGAATGCGGTGAATAAGTCTGTGTCTGCAATGACAAAACGGCTTTACTCGTTCCATACAAATAGCTGTTGAAACCAGCGATTCCGTTTTGTTCATTAATGTTTAATTGATCTCCAATAATATCATCTCGGTTAATTCCGATTACAACTTTCGGATTTATAAATTGTCTAATTTTCCAATTTCCGACGCTATATAATTTTGTAAAATAATTGGATTCAAACAAAAATGAAGTTTGATATGTTTTGGATTGATGGAAAAAAGTTCCCGCTTCAAAATTCATACTTAGAAATCCTAATCGATAATAATTTCCAAAAGAAAACTGCGCTCCAACATAAGGCCGCCAGAAAGTATTTTTATACTGATAGCCGAAAGTGACACCGTAAATTCGTCCAATCGGAACGTCTTCTGTTTGTCCATTTCTAAAAATATAGCTGTCTTTTATAAATTTTCGAGTATTCAATCCAATTCCGCTTAGAATTAGCTTTTCAGAAGAATAAAAATGATTTGGGTCATAAATCTCTGAAGGTGATTCGGTATAATTGACATTTAAAAAACGCGCTGTTGTAATTAGATTGGTTATCGCTTTATGTTGGTCTTCGTACATTTTAAAAGCATATCCAGCCCAAAGATCTTGCGACGTGTATTTTTTTGGCTGATAGGCAAATGTCATATCTGGAGCTTGCAGCGTATCTTTTCTAAAACTTTCATCAACATAAATTCCGCCTGCCCATTTAGTTAAAGGAGAGTAGAAGTCTCGCTCAACATCTATACTTTTAATATAGTTATTGTCTAAATCCATGTTATAATGAAGTACAGTACCGATATATGTATTCTTAATATTTGGAACCGTATATGTTGCTTCATTACCATTTCGTCCGTCATCAAAACGGTTGGTGAAACGATATTCTAATTGCTGTCCAGTTCCAAAAAAATCTTTTTCTTTAAAACCAATCGACATTTGATTGCTAGAAATAGAAAATCTCGGAATTGTACTCCACGAATCTAAAACACGAATCGTAACATCTACAGAATCTGAAGCTTGTCCAACAGTTTGGTTAGAAATTCGAACCGCTGTTACGTAACGTTGCGCACGAATCAAACGCTCTGTCTCGAGAACTTTATAGGTATTGTACGGAGTGTTTTTCTTGAAAAGCAATAAATTGTAAATAGCAAACTTCTTGGTTTTCAAATGAAGCCGATTACCCATTCTTTCTCCCCAGTTTTTGGGCACCTGCATTGTATCAGCAACAGAATGTCCAAAAGGATCTAAAGTCATAATATTGATCTTTCGAATAATTTTCCCTTCGTAATTGTTTGAATCGATAGGCACGAGCAATTCATCTTTTTTCTTTGGCTTTTTAGACCTAAAGAACAATTTATGCATGGTTTGCGTAAACTTATTTTTCTTAGAATAATTCCTGATTTTGGTATATATTTCTGTAGTGTCTTTTTGTGCTTTTGGCTCTTTTTTTGTTTTATCTACCTGAGCATATCCGCTTTGTAAACAAAAGCACAACAAAATAAAAAACAGTATTTTTTTGTGTAAAGACATTCGGTAGTTTTCTTCTAATAGTTTTAAGTTTATATGAATATAAGGAATAAATAAATGTTATGCTAGCATAACGTTATTTTTAATTTTCTGTTGTGATTTTTCTTTTTCTCCAGACAAATTTCCGCGGAACATGATTTCCCATAAGGTATCCCCAAGCAGAAAGCGAGTCAATTCGATCAAAAATAATTTTAAGAATTGCTAGAAGCGGAATTGCTAAAAACATTCCGGCAATACCGGCAGCTGCACCTCCAATAATGATTCCCATGATGGAAACAAAAGCATTTATTTCTACTTTAGAATTGATAATTAAAGGCACAAGCAGATTATTATCAATAAACTGTACAATAATATTTACAATAAGGATTCCGACAATTACTGAAATTTCGCCAGATCCTGTTAATGAAGCCAAAACGGTAATAACTCCAGCAACAAAAATTCCGATGTAAGGAATCAGGTTCAGAATTCCTGTAATCAATCCGAGAAGGATGAAATATTTTACGCCAATGATCCACAAACCTAAACTCGTTAATACTGAAACAACTATCATTTCAATAATTAAACTCACGATATAATTGTTGATCGAAACTTTTATCTGAGACAAAATATCCTGCAAAACTGCGTGATGTTCTTGTTTGATTAATTTGGCAAAAAACAATTTAAAATGTTCTTTATAAATTAAAAACAGAAAGGTGTAAACAATCATAATAGTGCTGTCTAAAAGAACATCACTTATAGAAACTATAAACGAACCTAGTTTTGCCTGTCCAGTTTTAACGGAGTCTTGGGTAACCGAATCTAAATATTTCTTTTGATCGCCAATGCTTACCTGGAAATTTTCTCTTATAAACTTATGAATTTCAAGGATAAAGGAATTTGCGTTTTTCTTTATTGTATCAAAATCATTTGCCATATAGGTCGCTTGATAAGAAATAAAAGCGAGGACTGCTACAATTATAGATATAAATATAGCCAGGCAAATAATCGCAGCAAGATGCCTTGGAAATTTAAGTTTTGTGTTTAAAAAAGTAAAGATTGGCAACAGTAAAACTGCAAAAAGAAACGCCATTAAAACGGGCGTAAGAATATCTTTTCCGATGCAAAAAATAAATGCAAAACAAATTAAAGTAACAAGAATAAAGGAAAGTTTTGCATAAAAGGGTAATGTTATGGGCCGAGTCATTTTTATTTTATTTAGCTGAATTTATATAACAAATATTACGCTTTATTTGTCATTTTACGTTCTAGCTTTTCTCGTGCCCGTTATAAAATTCCCATTACATTTTAATCAAAAAACTCGCGTTCTTCATACTTTGCAGGAATAATAGAAATTCCTTTTTGAAGCAGTAAATTGTTTGGGAAAACAATTTTTTCTCCTTCTTTTGTTTTTAAACTTACGTGAAAAGTATTAATGTCTTCAATTTCAGCTTCAATAGGGAAATCTTTGTCGTGTATTTTAATCGTGTCTCCAATTCTAAAAGGAAAAGAAAAGAACAAAACCATTCCAGAAGTAATATTGCTCAAAATAGACCATTGTGCAAACATAGCAACACCAATTACGGTTGCAATAGAAGAAATCGTAATAAAAATATCTTCTGTTTGAACTCCCCAAATTACAATTAAACTTGTTACTACTAGAATGTTCATCAAAATATTAATATACTTGATAACCAAATTGGTACGATGTTCAAACAATTGGCTTGTATAAGCAAAACGCTTTATTAATTTGGCGATTACCATTCGCAGCACAATCAAAACAACAATAAGAACGATTGTGGCAATTATCTCTCGGCTATACTCTTTAACAGAAAACATAAATAAATTTTTTACACTAATGTAGTCAAAAATTCATAAACTTTGGCTGTCGGAAGTCCCATAACATTCGTATAAGAGCCTTCAACTTTTGCAACTGCCATAAAACCAAACCATTCCTGAATGCCGTAAGCGCCGGCTTTATCGTAAGGCTTATAGTTTTCGATGTAATATAAAATAGCTTCGTCAGACAAATCGTTGAAAGTTACTTTGGTAATATCGTGCAAAAGAGTAGAGGAGTCTTTAGTTTTAAAACAAACTGAAGTGATTACATCATGCGTTGTATTCGACATCGATTTGATCATTGCAAATGCTTCTTCAGCACTTTTGGGCTTTCCTAAAGCTTTATTTTGATGCCAAACGATTGTATCACTTGTAACCAAGATTTCGTTTGCTGCCAATTCTCCTTCAAAAGCATTCGCCTTTAATTCAGCAAGATAATCGGTGATTTCTGCTGCTTTCAACTCTGGCGGATAAATTTCTTCAATATCTTTTAAACGGATTTCAAAATCAAGATCTAAATCCTTAAAAAACTGCTGTCTGCGAGGCGAACCCGAAGCTAAAATGATTTTATATTTTTTTAGTTTTTCTTTAAGCATTGTATTTGATATTTAAGGCAATAACCAAGATTGATAAAATTCCGAAGAACAAAATAAGTTTTAAGATGTTGCTTAAGTGATGAAATTCTTTTTGAGATTTTGCACTGAAAATTTTGACAATAAAATAAAGCAACGGAGCCAAAACTGTTGCAAAAGAATAAAATACAGTAATGTAAAGCTTATTTTGCATGAAATAAGTATTGCAATAAAGCGCAGATAAGATAAACGCAATAATAGTAAGACCTAAAGCAATTTTTGCAGCTCTGTTAACTCCAATTGCAACAGGTAAAGTGTTTAATCCCATGTTATAATCGCCGTTTACATCTTCGATATCTTTTACAATTTCACGAATAAAATTAATTATAAAAGCAAATAAAGCATAATCGTTTAGAATAGAAAAAAGACTAGCCATTTGCGCTTGATTTTCGCCTGTTGTAGCAGGAAAAAGATCAAAAACTCCAATAATTAATACGCTTGCCGCTAAAAGAAGAGCCACTACAAAATTGCCTAAAATCATAATTTGTTTTAAACTCGTGGCATAAAAATATAGAAGTGAAGCAATTAAAATAAAAAGCGAAGCAAAAGTCGGTCTCATAATGATATTCGAAAGAATAAAACCAATTGCAACACCAGAAATGTTCAAACCTATATAAATATTGTAAGCAGCAGTTTCTGTAATTCCTTTTCCAACAACAACATCGTTTGGTTTGTTGATGCTATCGGTTCCTACATCGTAAATGTTATTGATTACATAACCTGCAGCAGCTAATAAAACAGTGCTTAAAACCAACAATCCGTATTGCCAGTCAGCTAATGCCAACGGAACATTTTGTTGTTTTAAAAAGGCATAACGAAAAAGCAGCTGCATAAAAGCAAGCATTAAAAGGTTCTTATAACGAATAAGTTTGAGGAATTTCATTTTTCTAAGGTACAAAGGTTTTGGGGAACAATGGTTCAAAGGTTTATAGCTAACTGAAAACTGTGACTGCGACTGAAAACTCTAATCGTGTTTTCCGTTAAAATAATCCATCCATTTTCCTTGTACTTTCATCACTTGCTCTATAACGTCTCTTGCAGCGCCTCGTCCGCCTTTTACGTGTGAAATGTATCGGCATAACGTTTTAATTTCTGGACTAGCATCTTGCGGGCAAGTTGGAAGCCCAACTAGTTTCATAACATGAAAATCAGGAATATCGTCTCCCATATACAATACATTTTCAGGTTTGATATTGTTGGTTTCGCAGTAAGCAGTAAAAGTTTTCACTTTGTCAGGAGTTCCTAAATGAATATCGTTAACGCCTAAATTACGTAGACGAACACGAACGCCTTCATTGCTTCCTCCAGAAATAATACAAACATGATAACCGCTTTCAATAGCTGCTTTCATTGCATAACCATCACGAATATTCATTGTTCTTAACATTTCGCCTTCATTGGTTACAAAAACAGAACCGTCTGTAAGTACGCCGTCTACATCAAAAACAAACGTTGTGATGTCATTCATTATTTCTTTATAACTTTTTCCCATTATGCTGTATAGATTGTGTTAGGATTTTATAGATATTTTTTTTGTTTTCGTCTTGTAAAAAGGCCATGTGCGCATCGGTTGTATTAGAATCGTGGCGAATTGCTGGACCTGTTTGCGCATCAATAGGATCGAGTGTATTGATTTTATCTGCTGTTTCTTGAATCAAAGGTTTTAAAACAGCGAAAGGAACTTGGTTTTCCTCACAGATTTCGTGTCCTAATTGGTATAAATGATTCGTGAAATTGCTCACAAAGACAGCTGCCACATGAAGAGCTTTACGCTGTTCTGAACTTATTGAATAAACGGCTGCTGAAACGCTTTTTGCAATGGTTTCCAAAAGCTTGAAATCGGCTGTATTTTCTGCTTCTAAACAGAAAGGAACAACAGAATAATCTAATTTTTTATTCTTAGAAAAGGTCTGAAGCGGATAAAAAACGCCACGACGATTTTTTGGATTCAAAAGTTCTATTGAAGATGTTCCGGAAGTATGAACAACCAATTGATTATTAAAAGGAAGCTGATCTGAAACCTCTGTAATCGCATTGTCTGAAACTGAAATGATATGCAAATCAGCAGGTTCTAATGCTTGAAAATCTGTTACAATCTTTTCAGAATCAATTAAATGAAGTAAGGCTTCTTTCTTTCGCGAAAAAACCTGTTTTATTTCAACAATTTTGCTCGCAGAAAAAGCCTTTATCAAATGCTGCGCAACATTGCCGGAACCGATTATTGTTATCTGAATCATGAAAGCAAAATTAGTATTATTTTTTTTAGAAAAACGGTTTTGAGCGGAGGTAATTATTTTTGTTTCTTTTCATATAATGTTTAGTTTATTCTAAAATATTTTACATTTGAAAGAAAATAATTAATAATATAATGAAAAAAAATATTCTATCGATTATTGCCTTTTGGATAACGATAATTGCTCAGGCACAGCAAATTAGTGACGGTTTCTCACCAGTTATAACCGATTTTTCTACGCCTCTTAAATCGGGTGTTTATAGCGGATTAATTAGTCGTGGTACAATACCAGACGCAACTCATGATTGGAGTCATTTATTTGTAATTAGACATTCTAATCAAACTAATAATTATCAGTTGCAAATTGCTTCTTCATATTCAGAAAATGATAGGTTGTTTTTTAGAAAAATAGCTTATAATTGGGATTTATCCCCAAGGAATACAGCATGGATAGAATTGGCAACAAGAGATAGTAATAATTTTAAAGGAAATCAAATCTTTGAAGGAAATTTAGGTATTAGAACCAGCGATTTAACTTCAGCTTTTTCAGTAGGTATTGACCATGGGGTAGTATTGTCAATTGGAAATTCTAATTGGGCAAAAAAAGATATTATTCAAACCGGATATAATGATCAGGTAGGCGATTTTACAGATATTAAAGTTCCAGGTTACCTTTATAATGATGCATTTGTTAGGGTGCTTAGAAGTGGAAATGTAGGTATTGGCACATCAACTCCTGATGCAAAACTTGCAGTAAATGGTAATATTCATTCGAAAGAAGTAAAAGTAGATACGAATATTTGGCCAGATTATGTTTTTAACGAAGAATATAATCTACCGACTTTAGCAGAAGTAGAAAATCACATTAAGGAAAAAGGTCATTTGCACAATATTCCAAGTGAAGAAGAAGTTTTGAAAAACGGCATTCATTTAGGTGAAATGAATGCTAAACTTTTACAAAAAATTGAAGAGTTAACTCTTTATGTGATTGAGCTCAATAAAAAGAATGAGCAACAGTTTTTGGAGATTGAAAACTCAAAGAAACAAATAGAAGTTTTAAAGAAAGAGAATGGTAATTTTAAAATGATTCTTGAAAAATTAAAAATTAACTAATCAATAATAGGAATGTTTAATATGCGTAGATTAATATTTATAATGATTTTATTGAATACTGCTCTTTATGGGCAAAATTTCGATGGGTATTTAGGTTCAAAAACTCTTAGTTGGTTAACCGAACAAAAGGACTTCAACAGTATACCTAGAGTAGGAATTTCTCCAATGTCAATTAAATTATGGGATAATTACCAAGGAACAAACGCACCATCTCAATGGGGGTCATTGCTGGAAATCAATGGAAGAGAAAGCCATTTAGTTTCACAGCTTTACTTTATTGGCGATTGGGCAAATGATAGAATATTGTATAGAAATTCTTTTTACGGACAAGCTGTTTGGAAGGAATGGCGCTATATTTTGGATTCGCAAAATGATATAGAATCTATTGGTAATCTGAAAATTACGGGAAATGCAAATAGTTATATTCTAAATGGCAATGTTGGTATTGGAACAACAAATCCAAATTCAAGATTAGATTTAGGGTCTGGATATGGCACAAAAGGAGCTAAACTTCTTGTTTATAACGATGATACTGCCTCAGAATTATCGGGTACGAAAATGGGCTTTTACATTGATAATTTTACAAGCAACAATTTAAATTTAGTTTTTCCTGAAGCAATTAATTACCCTGGGTTATTTACCATTACAGCCAAAAACACTTCCGGTACTCTACTAAAACCTTATTTCGCAATTGCTGGTTTAACTGGTAATGTTGGCATTGGAACTATAGATCCACAAAACAAATTAGATGTAAACGGCACAATTCATTCCAAGGAAGTAAAGGTAGATATGAATGGCTGGCCTGATTATGTATTTAAAAAGGATTATAATTTACCAACTTTAATAGAAGTAGAAAATCATATCAAAGAGAAAGGACATTTGGAAAACATTCCAAGCGAGCAAGAGGTTTTGAAAAACGGTATTGATTTGGGCGAAATGAATGCTAAACTTTTGCAGAAAATTGAGGAGCTAACTCTTTACATGATAGAGCAGAATAAAAATATAGATAGTTTAATGAAAGAAAATAAAATACAAAACGAGGAAATTACAAATTTAAAAAGAAGACTGTTGACAAACGAAATACATTAATAACTCAAGTTTTTGTTATGTAAGTTTTATCCTTATATATTATCAATTTGTTTGAAAAATAGTCTTTATTTTTGGTTTTTATTAACAAAAGCCAGAGCCTGCTAATCAACATTTTTAAGTACTTTTGTCGCACTTTTATACAATGTAATCCCTAAGAAATGGATAAAAAAATATTCTCTTTTTTGTTTTCTACACGTTTAATGGCTGTTCTTTTTTTAACATTCGCAATTGCAATGGGTGTTGGAACTTTTATCGAAAGTAAATACAATACCGATACGGCTAGAATACTAATTTACAATACATGGTGGTTTGAGGCAATTATGGCCATCTTTATGATTAATTTCTTCGGAAATATCAAAAAATATCAACTGCATAAAAAAGAAAAATGGGCAACTCTTTTACTTCACCTTGCCTTTGTTTTTATCATTTTAGGAGCTTTTATTACTCGTTATATTAGTTACGAAGGAATGATGCCAATTCGCGAAGGCGCAGCAGAAAATCAAGTTTATTCAGATAAAACATTCTTGACTGTTTTTGTTGACGGTGAATATAAAGGCGAAATGAAACGTAGAGTTTTCGAGAAAAATCTGTTGCTTTCTCCTGTGACTAACAATGATTTCTCTCTTTCAGGAAAATTTGACGAAACTCCTTTTGAAATTACGTATTCAAATTACATCATGGGAGCTAAAGAAGTTGTAAAACCAGATCCAAACGGAATTTTATACTTAAAATTAGTTGAAGCAGGAGCGGGCGGGCGTGAAGAACATTACCTAAAAGAAGGTGAAGTTCAGAACATTCACAACGTTTTATTCGCTTTAAATAAACCTACTGACGGAGCAATTAACATCAATACAACTGGCAAAGAATACACTATTCAAACTCCTTTTGAAGGTGAGTTTATGCGAATGGCAGATCAGTTTAAAGGAAAAGTTACTAAAGATAACGTACAGCCTTTAATGATGCGTTCTTTATATAGCATCGGAGATATTCGAATTGTTTTCCCAGAGCCACCATTAAAAGGAAAAGTGGATTATGAATCTAATAATGACTTTAAAGCTAAATCTCATACAGATGCTTTGGTTGTTAAAGTTAAAGCTGAAGGGCAAGAAAAAGAAGTAATGGTTTTTGGTAACAAAGGTCAGGTTGGAGAAGCTAAAACGGTTAAAATCGGTAATATAGAATATTCTTTATTCTTCGGAAGTAAAGCTTATGTTTTGCCTTTTAAAATTCGTTTGAATGATTTTATTGCTGATAAATATCCTGGGACAGAAAAAAGTTATTCTGCTTTTAAAAGTAAAGTTACAGTTCAGGATTCTACTGAAACATTTGACGCTGATATCTTTATGAACCACGTTTTAGATTATAAAGGATACCGTTTCTTCCAGTCTTCATTTGATCCAGACGAAAAAGGAACTGTTTTATCTGTAAACCATGATTTCTGGGGAACAAATATTACTTACTTGGGGTATTTTCTATTATATATTGGTTTAATGGCTATTATGTTTACTAAGCATTCTCGTTTTGGCGATTTGAAAAAGAAATTGGAAGCGATTCAGAAGAAAAAAGAAAAGCTAATCACTATTTTATTTTTATTGATTGGTTTAAATGGATTTGCTCAAGAAGCACCACATGTTCATACTCCTGGGCATGTTCATGAACACGAACATAATCATAGTGTAGATCCAAATGATCATGCGAACCACGTTACAGCTGCACCGAGTAAGAAACAAATAGATTCTTTATTGAATATCTACAAAGCGCCAGAATCACACGCAGCAAAATTTGGTCGTTTGATTATTCAGGATGCTGGAGGAAGAATGAAGCCGATTAATACGTTTTCATCTGAATTACTTCGTAAAGTAAGTCATGACGATCATTATAACGGAATGAATTCTGATCAGGTTTTCTTATCTATGACGCAATATGCTCAGGTTTGGATTCAGGTTCCATTGATTTACATTAATACAAAAAATGATAGTATTCGTAAAATTATCGGAATTGATTCAAAAGATAAATACGCACCGTTTGTAAAATTCTTTGATGAACAAGGAAATTATAAATTATCTCCTTATTTAGATGCAGCTTATAAAGCAGCAAATCCAAATAGTTTTGAAAAGGATTTTGTTGAAACAGATAAAAAAGTAAACTTAATGGAGTCTGCTTTAAGTGGTAGTATTTTAAAGATATTTCCGATTCCAAACGATCCAAATCATAAATGGGTTTCGTACTTAGAGCGTCAAGGCGCTGGCTTTAAAGGAATGGATTCTACTTATGTTGAGCAGATTTTACCATTATATTTTAGTGCTTTAAATAATGGTTCTATTCAGAAAAATTTTGATACAGCAGATAATTTAGTAGAAAGCATAAAAGGTTTCCAAAAGAAATTTGGCGCTAAAGTAATACCTAGTGATAAGAAAATTGATGCCGAAATTGCGTATAATAAATACGATGTTTTCCAAAAATTACCTTACTGGTATATCACAGTTTCGATCTTTATGTTACTTTTTACGATGTTAAATATCTTTTTTGAGAAAAAATGGCTTCGTATTACAGTAAACGGCTTCCATATTATGGTAGGACTATTATTTGTTGTTCATACAATAGGATTAATAGCTCGTTGGTATATCTCAGGTCACGCACCTTGGAGTAACGCTTACGAATCTATAGTGTATGTAGCTTGGTCAACGATGTTCTTCGGATTGGCTTTTGATAGAAAATCAAAATTAACTGTTGCTTCATCAGCATTCGTTACAGCAATGATTTTAATGGCGGCGTACCTTAATTGGATCGATCCAGAAATTGCAAACTTACAACCAGTTCTTAATTCTTATTGGTTAATGATTCACGTTGCCGTGATTGTTGGAAGTTATGGTCCAACTGCTTTAGGAATGATTTTAGGATTTGTTGGCCTAGTATTGATTTTCTTTACGAATGATAAAAACAAAGCCAAAATGGATTTACATCTTAAAGAGGTAAGTTATATTAACGAAATGGCCGTTACAATTGGTCTTATCATGTTAACTATTGGAAACTTCCTTGGAGGACAATGGGCAAATGAAAGCTGGGGACGTTACTGGGGATGGGATCCAAAAGAAACTTGGGCTTTAATTTCGATCATGATTTATGCATTTGTAATTCACGCTCGTTTTGTACCAGCTTTAAGAGGAAAATGGTTCTTTAACTTAATGACGATGTATGCTTTTGTTTCGATCTTGTTTACATATTATGGAGTAAACTTCCACTTAGTTGGTTTACACTCTTATGCAAGTGGAGAAGCGCATTCATTAAGCTGGATTTACTATTGCTTGATTACAATTACTGTAATTGGTGCTATTACTTATCCAAAGTATAGAAAATACTATAAAACTAAAAAAGTAAAGAAATAATAATTCACAATAATTATTAATTCAAATAAAAAAGGTTCAACGTAAAGTTGAACCTTTTTTATTTTTAGTGATGGGCTTTTTTGCTGTCAGTAGGTGCTTCATTTCGGTCAAACATTCCGTAATCTCTGACCACGTTTGCAATTCTTAAATGATAATCTTTAAAAATAAAATCTCTGCCTTTTGATTGTGCATTTCGATGATTCTCAAGATTGCGCCATTCTTGAATTGCTTTTTCATCCTTCCAAAATGATAATGATAATATTTTTTCTGGATTAGAAATGCTATAAAACCTTTCAATTGAAATGAAACCTTCTATTTTTTCTAACTGTGGTTTAAGATTACTGGCAATTTCAAGATAGTTTTCTTTGTAATCTTTATTCGGAATAACTTCAAAAATTACTGCAATATCATGTTGTTTTTTATGGGAAACGAATTTCTCATCATTGAAGAAGTGAAGTGTTTCATTATACAAATCAATTCGACTTTTTTCAAGTTGCATAACATGAGTACCTTTTTGTATGACAACATATTTTTTTGATTTTGCATTTTCTAATGAAAGAAATAAACCCTCTGCGTCATTGTTATTAGGATATTTATCCCATTCACCTCTGATAATCATTGTTTGCGCTGTAATCTTTTTTGGATCATAATAAGCCTTATTATGTAACAAATCTTCAACATCAGCTGAAGGTCCTGAAGGATATTTAACAACTAAATTTTTTAAATTTAAAGCTAAAGGATCGCTTTTTCTCCAATTTTCTCCCCATGTTTCAAATATTTCGGGTTCTAATTGGCACTCTTTATCTGAAGGAGTTAAACTTTTCATGGCATTTATTCGTTGAGACGGACTCATTTCTTCACTTGAAGTATTTACTTTTTCAATCTCCGAATCCTCATTTTTTACAGTTATAGCAGCAAATAAAACAAGTTTTTCTATTTTATCGGGAACTTTAGAAGCATATAAGGCAGCTACTGAGCCTCCCCACGAGTGCCCAATCAAGTAAATTTTATGTTTGCCTGTTCTTTCAAGAATATAATCTACTGCTTTTTGTGCATCTTGAAAAGCATCGATTGCTCTTCCAACAACTTTTGTTGAAGGTTTTTTCATTTCTGGATATCGATCAGAATTGCCATAACCTAGAAAATCAAGAGCATAAACATCATATCCGTTTTCAGATAAATTTTTCATCCATGATGAATTATTCATTTCAAAACCAAATGAAAGTGAAGAAGGAAATGATGAACCATGAAGAAAAAGTACAGGATAATTCTTTTCTGGCATTTCTGGAGCTAGGTGGTTAAGCGCTATTTTTAGTTCGGGAATATGGCTTTGGGTTCTTAATATTTCCATAGAAATTGTTTTTTTTGAATTAAAGATAGATTTTTCTGTTTGTGCGTGGATGAAATAGCTTAACGCCAAGAAAAGATATGTAATGTTTTTTCTCATATTTTTTTAAACAAAAATAAAATAGAAATAACTTTGAGACTTAAATCGAAACTTAACTATGGTTGTTGCAATATGAATGATGAAATTAAAAGAATAAGTACCTTAATTGGTGATCCCATACGATCTGTAATATTGTGGACATTGTTAGACAACAGAGCTTACACTGCAACTGAATTGGCAAATATTGCTGAAACCTCACCACAAAACATAAGTATCCATTTATCTAAATTGATTAAAGCCGATTTACTAACAGTTGAAAGTCAGGGAAGACATAAATATTATAAGTTATTGAATCCGGAAATAGCAACTGTTATTGAAGGTATTGCTAGTTTAATACCGCAAAATAGACGAAAGAATGTGATCGATAATAATTCAGGAGTAAAATATTGTCGTACTTGTTATGATCATCTGGCAGGGAAAATTGGAGTTGAAATTACCGAGAAATTTATAGAACACGAATATATTGCATTAGACAATAAGACATTTGTTGTTACTGAAAAAGGAGAACTCTTTTTTGCAAGTTTAGGAATCGATTTAGAAGCTTTAAAAAAACAAAGACGCTTTTTTGCAAAGCCTTGTTTGGATTGGAGCGAACGAAAGCATCATTTTTCGGGCTCGTTAGCTGCAGCATTTTTAAATAAAATGTTTGAATTAAACTGGATTAGAAGAATCGAGAATTCAAGAGCGGTATTAATTACGGCAAGTGGCGAAAAAGGTTTATATGAAAAATTAAAGCTAATAGTTTAATAATTTTCTATAACAGTATATACGATGACTGCAATAATAAAAAAGCAAATCAAAAATATTATATGACTTAAGATGCTTAAAAAGAATGCCTTTGTTTTTGATATTTTATTGAAGAACTGAATATTAGTCCAAAAAATTAATATTAGTCCGATAAAATAAGTTAAAGATGAAAATTTTTGAATTTGAGGCGTCCCATTCAAATAAAGCAATATTGGAAACGTTAAAATCTGGACAAAAAGGCGTTGTGATGCTTTAAAAGTATTTAATACGAAAAACTCAAAATAATTATATCCTTGTTTTCTAAAAACGGTATAAGTTCCAATCGTATAAATAGGAATTGTTGCAATGATTACCCAAGAATAATGCGTTGCCATCCATTCATTAAATTCATGATAATTTACTGATTTTCCGTCAGACTCAGGAAAAGTATTAATGTGAAAGTAATGATATAAAACCCCATATAACGCTGCTAAAAGAACAACCAAAGACAAAGGTTTAAAATGATGAACTCTTTTGCCTTCGATAAATTCGCGGACAGAATGCCCTGGTCTAGTAAATAATTGTTTTAACGAATATGGAATTCCTTTATCAAAGTGCAATAAACCATGCTGAATGTCGTGCCACAAAAAATGAGCATTTATTTTATGAGTTTCTGAAGTCTGGCCACAGTTGTTGCAATAATGACCTTTAAAAATCTGATGACAGTTTTTGCATTCTATTTCCATTTCTAAAACCGAATTTAAAGATTAGTATTTTTACTTTTTTTAAAACCGTTCGGGTACATTATTGTAAACAAAACAATTATTAAAAGAAAATTGTATTCTACACCATTTCTTCCGCCACCAACAACAAACCAGCCTTCTTTGAAATGGACCAAAATAATTCCCATAACGAGAACAAAAATCGTTACAAATCCAGCCGCTTTGATGTATTTATTGCTTAAAAGAAGAATTGCAGCAACAACATGAGATAATTTGATGCTCCAAGCCAGAAATACACCAAAAGGAGCAAAACCGATTTGGTTTAGAAATAAATTTCCAAAATCATTAATGCCATTATTAAACATTCCAAAAACAGAATGCGTGAGAAGTATTATGGCAACAGCTATTCTTAAAAGAAAAGTTCCAGACATGATTTGTTTTTTAGTTAATTAAAAATAATAAAAAAACGCATATTATTTCTAATACGCGTTTTAAACTTTTTATAAAACTCTGATTTTTAAACTTTTCCTAAAGTATAAAGCTGTGTCATTGTTGGAGTAGGGCTTCCGCCAGCAGGCTCTAACGTAATTCCAAATGCTTCTGCAGAATCGGTTTGGCTTACAGCAAAGATTTTCTGAGAATTTCCTTCAAAATTATCCAATAAACCAATACTTGTCGGCGTAAGAACCGGACTCAGTTTTAAAGACCAAACTTGATAAACCATTCCTTTTGGTGGAGTTGGTAAACCAGCAGCATCAATATAAGTTGTTTTAGTTTGTTGGTTCCAGTATACTTTTGCATAAGATTTTGGAGATACCGCTTGACCGCCAAGGGTTACGCCTGTATTTTTAACATCTCTTACAATGTTTAAGTTTTTCTGGATTTCCTTGTTTTGCTCTCCCAAATAAGCATACTCTCTTTCTATTTTATTTTTCTCATTTCCAACAGTAGAGATAGCTTCTTTTGTTTTTGTTAATTCTAAAGTTTGGTATCCTAAACCTAACAATAAAAGTACTGCCGCTGCCCAGCCCACATACTGCGACCAGTTTGAAGCGGGTTTCATTTCAACTACTTTTCCGTGTTTCAATTCCAGACGAGCTTTAATTTTCTCAAAGTTCTCCACAGAATGGAAAGGAGAAAAGCTAGACGAAAGAGCTATAATAGCCTTTTCTATCGAAATAATTTCCTGATCCACGTCAGGATTATTTTTTGCTAATGCGGCAATCTCTAGATTTTCTTTTTCGCTTAATAAGCCATACACGTACAGCTCTAAAATTCCTGATTCTATATATTCTTGTGCTTCCATTATATCTTTAAATAATTACGTAAATCATTAATACAGTTTCTATTTTGCGTTTTGATAGTTCCCAGTGGCATCGCCAATTCTTCTGAAGCTTCTTGCTGGGTATATCCTTTAAAGAATAATAAATTGATTATTTCGATACATTTTGGTTTCAGTTTTTTTACAAATTCCTGAATTCCGATTGCATCAAGTTTATGGCTCAATTTATTGCTCTCATCTAATAGATTTACGAAATTATCTGATGAAAGGTTTTTTTGGCTGTTATTAAAATCTTTAGAACGAAGTTTATCGATCGATGTATTTCGAGCGATATTTAAGATCCAAGTATAAAATCGTCCTTTGCTTTCGTTATAAGAATCAATGTTTTTCCAGATTTTGACAAAAACATCCTGAAGCACATCCTCAGCTTCTTCGCGATTTTTGATTAGGACATGAATTACTGAAAATAAACTTTTTGAGTACATATCGTACAAATGTGTGAAAGCTTTTTCGTCCTTTTTGTAAATTAAAACTAGCAGTTCTTCTTGACTCATAGATTGGTATTTTTAAGTTTAAACATTAGAAATTGAAGCATTATATGTTAACCTGTTATAAAGTTAAATTATTTTTCCCTCACTTTTTTATTTTTTTTAATAGTCCAAAACCTAAGTAAATAAAGGGTTCGCAAAAAAAGTGCATTTTTTTTTACTTTTTTTAAAACCAAAAACAATCCAATTACGTAAATGTATTTAATAAGCCAAGAAAGATCTTACATGCCTTTATTTTAAATTCAAAAACTGTTGTTATAATAATTATTAAAGACATATGGATAGCAAAATAATAGTCAAAATATTAATAGTTGGATTAACAACAGTTTTGACACTGACTGTTTTTACAGAGAAAGATTTTTTGAAAGATGCTTTAGCAAGCGTTACAAATAGCAAGAATTGAAAATATTAAATAGTTGATGCACTCGGACTTCCAAACAGAAGATTTTTTTAATATGTCTCGCGATTATTTTAGAATTTAAATTCTACATCATACAAGCCAATAAAATATTTTTTTGAAAGACGTTTGACATATGGGGGTTAAAGAAATTTTCGAAATAACCGAGTCATCAACTATAACTTATAAAAGATTGCATAATAATTAATTCATGGTTTGATTTGTTTGTATGGGGAGAAGCCTAACGTCTGATTAACGTTAGGCTTCATTTTTTATTTAACTTTTGATTGGCAAAAATTAAAGACTTAAAATAGTTTTTGTGAAATGGATTTTAGCTAATTTTATAAAAAATTATCAGATGAAAAAAATATTATTGATGCTATTTGGAGTAGCTATTTTGTCGGCGACAGGATTAAATGCTCAAACCAGTACAAACAAATTATCTAAAAAAGATAAAGCCATGGCAAAAGAAACAATTTATCAATTCAAAGTAGAAGATTTATCAGGAGACACTTTTGATTTTGCCTCTTTAAAAGGAAAAAAAATCATGATTGTCAACACGGCTTCAAAATGCGGACTAACTCCACAATACAAAGATTTAGAAGCTATTTATAAAGAATATAAAGATAAAGGATTTGTAATTGTTGGTTTCCCTGCAAACAATTTTGCATCTCAGGAGCCAGGATCTAATAAAGAAATCGAATCATTTTGCCAACAGAATTATGGAGTTTCTTTCCCAATGATGAGCAAAGTTTCAGTTAAAGGAAGCGACATGTGCGAAGTGTACAAATTCTTAACTGAAAAATCGAAAAACGGTTTGCAAGATTCTGAAGTAGAATGGAATTTTCAAAAATACCTAATCAACGAAAAAGGTGAATTGGTAAAGGTAATTAAACCAAAAACTTTACCAACAGATCCTGAAGTTATCAATTGGATTAAAAGCTAAGATATAAAAAAAACTCAAATTTTGAATATTCAAAATTTGAGTTTTTTTTTAGTTTCAAAGTTACAAAGGGGCAAAGGAACAGAGTTTTTAAATACTTTGCGAACTTTGCGTAATTCTTGGCGCTCTTTGCGGTTAGGTTAAAATTAATTGCATAAAAACCAAATCTAACCAATGGTCAAATTTGTAACCAACCTCGCGAATTGTACCTGTGGCAACAAATCCAAATTTTTCATGAAAAGCAATGCTTCCTGCATTATCAGCGTCAATTGCACCAATCATCACATGATATCCTTGTTCTTTTGCTAAACGAATTAATTCAGTCAAAAGTTTAGAACCAATTCCTTTTCCGATAATATTATCTACCACATAAACAGAATGTTCTACGGTATATTGATAGCCTATTTTTTCTCTAAATTGCCCGTAACTTCCAAAACCAACCACTTCGCCATCTAAATCGGCTACAACAACAGGAAGATTTTTGGCCGTTTTATCTTCAAACCATTTTGTCTGAACTTCTAAAGTTTGAGTTTCGTAGCTATAATTTGCTGTAGTATGCAAAATGGAATGATTTACAATTTCTAGAATTTTTTGTAAATCGTTTGTTGTTGCAGGTCTTAAAATAATGCTCATTGGTAATTATTGTAGTTATTTGGTATTCAGTTCAGCTAATAAAGTGTCTACTTCTTTAGAATTCCAGTCCATTTCTTTGGCTATGGCTTTGGCATTATTGGCATATTCTAAAGCCTTTTTCTTGTTTTTTATTTTGTTGTAAAGCTTGGCTTCAAGCAAGTTACCATCATAAGAATCATTTAATTCTAAAGAACGATCAACCCAAGAAATTGCTTTTTTCAAACTTTCAGTATCTTTAATGTGTTTGAAATAAGTATTTCCGATATCTTTTAAGAAACTTGCATCGTTCCAAACCAATTTCTGAGTGTCTTCGAGAGTAACTTTTTTATAGAAATTCCATTTTTCGGTTCTTTCAGCTAAAGTCAAATCATATTTAAAAACCAAAGAATCTGTCTTTTGCAATCGGATAGATTTTGCAACTTCTCTTTGTTTGTAATAGTTTACAGTGTCTAAATTGTCAACCAAAGGACGAAGCAATTCGTTTACAATACTTTCAATTTTACGATCAATACGACTTTGAGAAGCTACTGCAGCAAATTCTTTCTGATGGTTTAAAACATATTGAAATTCTCTAGATTTAATATCGGTAACTCCGTTAGCAATTACGCGCCAGTTTAATTCGCTAACCAATTGTCTGTCAGATTGTGTGTTCAAATAAATATGTGTTGGCACTGATAATTCTGTTCTGTCTTTTCCTTTTCTTAAAGTATTTAAATAATAAAAGAATTTATCTGAATTGCTAGGATCGGCAAGAAATTGTTTCTCTAAATGAGGGAGTTGCATCTTCGGATTTAAAGCATTATTTAGCTCATTCTGAAATTCAGGTTTCTTCATTTCGCCTTTCAAAGCATAAATTAGCGTTTCATTGCTGTCAATAAATAAAAAGGTTGGAAGCGATTTGGTATTGAATTTATTCTTCAAAGCAATTCCTTCTTCCTTTTCAATATTTTTATAAGTGCAGATAAAATTCTTATTCAAAAAATCAATAACTGCTGGATCGCTCAAAACTTCCGTTTTCATCAAATTACAGTGCGGACACCAATCTGCATAAAGCATAACAAAAAGCGGTTTTCCTTCTTTTTTAGCATTTTCTAAGGCCGTTTGGTACGGAACATCGACAGGAACAAATTGATTCTGAGAAGTTATGGTTTGAAAAGTAACAGATAAAAATAGTATAAGTAAAAAACGCATATTGGGTCTGGCTTTTATTAATTATTCGATTTTACAAATATATTCCCTTTTTCGAGAAAGAGCCTTAATATATTCCTAATTATAATATAAATCAAGTGCGAAGTTTGTAACTTTGTAAGCAAGATAAGGAAAGATTAAATAAAGGATTTTTCTTTGAAATAGTAATACACGACCGGAATGATTTACCCCAAAATAGCGCTTGCACAAAGCATTATCGAAATTTTATCTGCCAAAGGCATTGTTAATATAATAATTTCTCCAGGATCTAGAAATGCACCGTTAACTATCGGATTTGCTCAAAATCCAAATTTTACCTGTTACAGTATTGCAGACGAGCGATGTGCCGCTTTTTTTGCTTTAGGAATTGCACAGCAAACCAAACAGCCAACTGCAATTGTTTGTACTTCAGGTTCGGCTTTATTGAACTATTATCCGGCTCTTGCAGAAGCATTCTACAGCCAAATTCCAATGATTGTAATTTCGGCAGATCGTCCGCAGAGCAAAATTGACATTGGCGACGGACAAACGATTCGTCAGGAAAATGTTTTTGCCAATCATTCTGTTTTTAATGCCAATTTAACCGAAGAAGCATCTGAAGAAAACGATTTGAAAATCAATTTGGCTATTGAAACAGCTATTCAGAAAAAAGGTCCGGTTCATATTAATGCACCTTTTGAAGAGCCTTTATACGATACCACAGAAGAACTTTCAGTACAATCTAGAATTACAAAATTAGAACCTCAGAATTTTCCAAAAACAATCGAAAACAGCGATGAATTTGTTTCTGTTTGGAATAATGCAAAGCGAAAATTGATTTTGGTTGGAGTAAATGAAGCTAACACTATTGATCAAGAAATTATTGAAAATTTAGCTTCAGATCCGTCAGTTGTAGTGCTTACAGAAACGACTTCAAATCTTCATCATGAGAGTTTTATTAATTCAATTGATACTTTAATTACGCCTTTCGATGATTTTGATTTTAAGCAATTTAATCCAGAAGTATTAGTGACTTTTGGAGGAATGGTGGTTTCAAAAAGAATCAAAGGATTTTTACGAAAATACAAACCAAAACATCATTGGCATATTGACACTTTGCGTGCTTATGATACGTTTGATGCATTGACAAAACATTTTGTAATGCAGCCAAATGATTTTTTTAAAGATCTATTTTCAAAAACATCTTTTGTAAAAAGTAATTATTTCAAAAACATTGATACAGTTTACAAAACGAGACTTGAAAGAAGAAAAGAATATTTGAGTAAAATAGGTTTTTCAGATTTCAAGGTTTTCGAAAAAGTAATTGAATCGTTACCTAAAAATAGTTTACTACAAATAAGCAATAGTTCTGCCATTCGTTATGCACAATTAATTGATATTGATGCTTCTATTGAAGTCTTCTGTAATCGAGGAACAAGCGGAATCGACGGAAGTACTTCTACAGCTGTTGGTGCAGCAGTTGGAAACGAAAAACAAACCGTTTTTGTTACTGGAGACATTGGATTTTTATACGACAGCAATGCTTTATGGAATTCTTATATTCCTAAAAACTTCAAAATTATTTTGATTAATAATGGAGGAGGGGGAATTTTTAGAATTTTGCCTGGACACCAAGAAAAACCAGTTTTCAATACTTATTTCGAAACATCACATAAGCTGACAGCGGAGCATTTAACAAAAATGTACGGATTGAATTATTTCACAGCGCAAGATGTCCAGTCATTAGAAAACGGAATACAGTCTTTATATAATTCAAATGAAGCTCCTTGCATTTTAGAAATTTTCACGCCGACATTTGAGAATGATCAGATTTTGAAGCAGTATTTCAAATACTTACATTAAAAAGTAAAATTCATCATAATCTAAAATCCCTTTATAACATCTGTATATAAAGGGATTTTTTATTTTTTACCTACAAATTAAGTTTTGTTAAAATTAATTTCTTTGTACCGCTTCAAACTTCGTACCTTTGCGCCTCAGAAACTTAGCAGTTTGACTGCTTAGAAATATATTAAAATGCTAGAAATAGGAAAATACAACACCTTAACTATATTACGTGATACCAAAGTTGGTTTGTTTTTAGGAGATCCTGAAAATGATCCAGATGGAGTTCACGATGTTTTACTTCCAAACAAATATGTGCCAAAAGTATTTGAAATTGGAGAAGAATTAATCGTTTTTGTTTACTTAGACCACGAACAGCGACCAGTTGCTACAACTTTGGTTCCATACATTTTACTGAATGAATTTGCGCTTTTGAGAGTAAATTACATCAATAATGTTGGTGCATTTATGGACTGGGGAATGGAAAAAGATATTCTGGTTCCGTTTAAAGAACAGGCGCGCCCAATGGAAAAAGGAAAACGCTATTTGGTTTATTTATATTTAGACAAACAAACCAATCGTTTGGTAGCTTCAAGTAAAACAAATCAGTTTTTGAATAACGATCAATTAACTGTTGAAAAAGGAGAAGAAGTTGATTTAATTGTTTCGCATATTACCGATATGGGAATCAATGTGATTATAAACGAACGTCACAAAGGACTTTTGTACAAAGACGAAGTTTATGATGATGCAATTAGAACTGGAGACAGAATGCGTGGTTATATAAAAAACATTCGTCCTGACAACAAAATAGATGTTGCGCTTCAAGCACAAGGTTTTGAGAGTATTGAACCAAATGCAGAAAAAATATTAAGCGAATTAAGAGCCAGCAGAGGTTTTCTTCGTTTAAACGATAATTCTCATCCAGAAGACATTAAGACAGTTTTGAAGATGAGTAAAAAATCATTTAAAAAAGCAATTGGATCTTTGTATAAAGAAAAATTGATTGAAATTAAAGAAGACGGAATTTATCTTGTGAAGGAGTAAATTTCAAGTTTTAGGTTTCAGGTTTTTTCGAAGCAAAATTAGTATAACACAAAAGGCTGCCCATTACAGGCAGCCTTTCGCTTTTTATTCAGTTTTAAAAAAAATTGTAATTAAAAAAAAACAGAAATAAAATAATTCGAATCCATCTCAGAACAATAGCTTTACAAATTTTAGAAATCGCTCCATTGACGGTATGTCTTTTAAATAATCAATGCACCTATCTTAAAATCAAAAAAGAGAATTTCACGGCTCATCCATTGGTTGATAAAATAACTTTTAGAAAGTGGTGAATTAGTACTTTTTCCTCTTTTCGTTATCATTTCTATACTAATTAATAGACAATTCTAACATTTAACCTTAGGTGTTACTTTTTTCTTTTTGAAGTTTCGACAAACACATAAATCATTTGCTCCTTTAATTGAGGTTTATTGCTTAAAACCCTAAAAAAATGAGCGACAAATTTTTTAAATTTTCTCAAAAAAATCATTTTTTAGGTTAATAAATCAGTGAAAGAAAATCAATCTGAAATCAATGAAATAAATTGTATCTCATTGATTTCTAGGGTGTAAAATTAATTATTATTTTTCTAAACTAATGTTAAAAAATGTTATTTTTTGTAAGGAAATACCAATTGTTAACATTGGAAGCCAATTTAGCAAAGACTTAAGACCGATTGAGTAGGTAAAGTAGTAAAAATGCTTTATTTTTACCCTATAATTATTTAAACAAAAAATCAAAATGGATTGGATTACAGCCAGAGAATTTGAAGATATAACTTATAAAAAATGCAATGGAGTAGCGAGAATAGCCTTTAACAGACCAAATGTTAGAAATGCATTCCGTCCTAAAACTACTTCAGAATTATACCAAGCTTTTTACGACGCACAAGAAGATACTTCAATTGGAGTTGTTTTACTTTCTGCTGAAGGGCCTTCAACAAAAGACGGAGTTTACTCTTTCTGCAGTGGTGGAGATCAAAATGCTCGTGGGCATCAAGGATATGTTGGAGATGACGGGCAGCACCGTTTAAATATTTTAGAAGTACAGCGTTTAATTCGTTTTATGCCTAAAGTTGTTATAGCGGTTGTTCCAGGATGGGCTGTAGGTGGCGGACATAGTTTGCACGTAGTTTGCGACATGACGCTTGCAAGTAAAGAACACGCTATTTTCAAACAAACTGATGCAGACGTAACAAGCTTTGACGGTGGTTACGGATCAGCATATTTGGCTAAAATGGTAGGTCAGAAAAAAGCTCGTGAAATCTTCTTTTTAGGCAGAAATTATTCTGCTCAAGAAGCTTTTGAAATGGGAATGGTAAATGCTGTAATTCCTCACGATGAGTTAGAAGCAACTGCTTACGAGTGGGCGCAAGAAATTCTTCAAAAATCGCCAACATCTATAAAAATGCTAAAATTTGCAATGAACTTAACAGACGACGGAATGGTCGGACAACAAGTTTTTGCAGGAGAAGCAACACGTTTAGCTTACATGACCGAAGAAGCTAAAGAAGGAAGAAACGCTTTCTTAGAAAAAAGAAAACCAAACTTCGGTGAAAATAAGTGGTTACCATAATTAAATAAAATTGTTCCAGGTTTCAAGTTTCATGTTACACGTTCTGTGATAAACTTGAAACCTGAAACTTTAAACCATATAAACTAAAAAATAGAATGAAACATTGGATTGAAGCCGCAAGACTGCGCACATTACCTTTATCAGTTTCCGGAATTATAGTTGGAAGTATTTATGCTTTGTCAAATCCAACAGAAACGATCAACACTCCAACAGAAGTATTCAGCTGGAAAGTTTTTGGTTTTGCTCTATTGACAACGCTAGGATTACAGGTTTTATCCAATTTTGCAAACGATTATGGCGACGGAGTAAAAGGTACTGACAACGCAGATCGAGTAGGACCACAACGCGCTATTCAAAGTGGTGTTATTACGCCTCAGGCAATGAAAAAAGCCATTATTATTACTTCGTTTTTGACTTTATTGTCGGCAATTATATTGATTTATTTTGCTTTCGGAAAAGACAATTTCGGATATTCAATCTTTTTCTTATTGTTAGGAATCGCAGCTATTGTAGCGGCAATTAAATATACTGTCGGTAATTCAGCTTATGGCTACAGAGGATTAGGAGATTTATTCGTCTTCATTTTCTTCGGATTGGTAAGCACCTTAGGAGTAAACTTTTTATATGCAAAAGAAGTAGATCCACTTTTAATTCTTCCAGCCGTTGCAATCGGATTATTAAGTGTTGGAGTTTTAAACCTAAACAACATGCGTGATCAGGAATCAGACAAAAAAGCAGGTAAAAACACAATTGTAGTACAAATGGGAGCTGAAAAAGCTAAAATATACCATTATACTTTGATTGGCAGTGCAATGCTTTTGGTGGTTATTTTCGCTATTTTAAGCGATTATAACTTCGATCAATACTTGTTTTTGTTAGCATATATTCCATTAATAAAACATTTAATTACAGTTTACAAAAATCAAGACCCAAAATTATTAGATCCAGAATTGAAAAAACTGGCATTAAGCACATTTTTGCTTTCTATATTGCTTACAGTATGTATGATTTCGTTGATTTCAGACATTATTGTAAACCTCTTTTTAGGAGGGAGATAAAAACAAACGTTTAATTTAAATCGTAACAAATGAAAATTACATACTACGGACACGCTTCATTAGGAATTGAAGTAGGAGGAAAACATATCATTGTGGATCCATTTATTACTGGAAACCCACAAGCAGCAACAATCAACCTTAGCACAATAAAAGCAGATTATATTTTATTGACGCATGCTCACGGAGATCACGTTTTAGATGTTGAAGCTATTGCTCAAAACACAAAAGCAGTTATCGTTTCTAATGCTGAAATTGCAAGCTATTACGCAAAAAAAGGATTCAATTCGCACCCGATGAATCACGGTGGAAGCTGGAAATTTGATTTCGGTAAAGTAAAATATGTAAACGCAATTCACTCAAGCAGCTTTCCTGACGGCACATACGGAGGAAACCCTGGAGGTTTTGTAATCGAAGGCGAGCACAAAAATATTTACATTGCTGGAGATACTGCTTTGACTTACGATATGAAATTAATTCCGCTTCGTACAAAACTAGATTTAGTAATTCTTCCAATCGGAAACAACTTTACAATGGATGTTGAAGATGCTATTATTGCTTCAGATTTTGTAGAATGCGACAAAATTTTAGGATATCACTACGATACTTTTGGTTATATCGAAATTAATCATGAAGAATCAATTCGTAAATTTTTCGATAAAGGAAAAGATTTGATGCTTATCCCGATCGGAGATTCTATTGAATTATAAGGAGCTAATCCCGCTTTCGGCTATATCTTTTTAAGGCAAAGAAAAATTGCCTTAAAAAGGATACCGCCTTTATCGGGGCTAGGGCACTCAATTCCATAAGAAAGTTATTTGGCATAATCTATGTTAATTTAAAATTTGAGTTTTAAAAGTAAAAATCATTTTAATCTGTAAAATCCGTGGCACTTAAAGCATCATCACGAAGTATAACTTTCAAAATAATTTTATCATTACTTATTACAGTTTCCTTTAACGCATTTGCGCAAAAAGAGGGTTATTGGGACAAAGAGCGAGCTACAACCAAAGAAATCATGGTTCCTGCACGCGATAGAATTTCTATACCAACGGAAGATTTACCCGTTGGAACTACAGAAATTGTGTACAGAATCACACTTTTAGACAAAAATCAAGAAATGGCCAATAGTCTGGTCTCTGTATTAAAAGCAATTCCGGATCCAACGGGAATAAGTCAAGGTTCTGCAGGCGCTGTTTTCCTGATGTCAAAAATATCGGGTGATGATGAATGTACCTATTCGATTTTTACCTCTGATGAAAATGCTAAAAAATATGTTGCAGATGGTAAAATCGATAAAGCTTGCTATTCTCAAGCAGAACCAGTAAGTAAAGACGCTAAACGTTTATCTGTTAACAGATCTTCTTGTTTAAAAGAAAACATCAGTACTATTTGGTTTGGCTTTGAAAGCAAAAATTGGATTTTGAGTCAGAAAGTGGTGTTAGAAGTAGTGCCTTGGGTTGATACAAAACTAAGCCGTGGTTGGAATCAAGACAATAAAAACGAAATTATTAGTCTTTGCAAAACTTCCACAATGGCACAAAAAATGGTTAATTCAGATGATTTTTGCGTTTGTATTTTAAATAAAATTATGAAACAATATCGTTACGATGAGTTTCAGAAATTATTAGCTGTTGAAAAAACAAAAGTGTACAAAGACTTTGGAAACAGCTGCTACCAAGATGCTGATATTTCTAAAAATGTATTCAACGATTTAAGAGCACAAATCACTTCTTTAATCAAAATTCAAAAATACAATGAGGCAATTCCAAAATTAAATACTATTGTTAGCGAAGGCAAAGCAACAGCTTTAGATTACAGTTCGTTAGGCTATTGCTATATTTTGACTAAACAATATGCAAAAGCATTAAAAGCGCTTCAGGAAGGCGAGAAATTAGATGACACAGAGTTATTGGTTAAATTAAATTTAGCACATACTTATTTGGTTAGCGACGATTATAGCGCTGCTAAAGCTATTTACAAAAAGTATCAAACTCAAAATGTAACAGACAGTTTAAGCTGGATTGAAAAAACAAAACTAGATTTTCAAGCTTTTGAAAAAGCAGGTCTGCCTTCAAAAGATTTTGAAAAAATCTTAAAATTATACAACTAAGTTTCTAAGAGGAAAGTGCTTTTTAAAGACTTAAAAAAAACTTAGCACCTCAGTATCTTAGCACCTTAGCACCTTTAAAAAATGAACGCATCTTATCAAAAATATTTATTAGAATTTAAACGTCCGTCTGGAACTTCTAGAGGAATTATGACGGAGAAAGAAACTTGGTTTATAACTCTAGAAGAAAATGGCAAAAAAGGAATAGGCGAATGCGGAATACTTCGAGGTTTAAGCGCTGACGATCGCCCAGATTACGAAGAAAAACTAAAATGGGCATGTGATAATATTCATTTAGGAGAAACGGCACTTTGGGAGGCATTATTAGAATTTCCTTCTATTCAATTTGGTTTAGAAATGGCTTTTCTGTCCCTGAAAAGCGAGAATCCTTATATTTTATTTCCATCAGATTTTACTAATAATTCAAACTCAATTGCCATAAACGGATTAGTTTGGATGGGCGAAGCTAGTTTTATGAAACAGCAAATCGAAGAGAAATTAGCAGATGGTTTTAACTGCATAAAACTAAAAATTGGAGCTATTGATTTCAACAAAGAATTAGAATTATTGCAATTTATCAGAAGTCATTTTTCTCCAGAAGAAATAGAAATTAGAGTAGATGCAAATGGCGCTTTTTCTTCAATAGAAGCTTTAGATAAATTAAAACAATTAAATCAATTTCAACTTCATAGCATAGAACAGCCAATTAAAAAAGGTCAAGTTTTAGAAATGGCAGAACTCTGCAAACAAACTCCATTTCCAATTGCTTTAGACGAAGAATTGATTGGTGTATTTTCATTTGAAGAAAAAGAAAAAATTCTCCAAGAAATCAAACCTCAATACATTATTTTAAAACCAAGTTTTGTAGGCGGTTTTCGTGGCACGCAAGAATGGATCACTTTAGCAGAAAAATATAATATCGGCTGGTGGATTACATCAGCACTAGAAAGCAATATCGGATTGAATGCCATTGCACAATGGACATTTACTTTAAACTCTAATATGCCTCAAGGTTTAGGAACCGGAGCTTTATATACTAATAATATGGATTGCCCACTTGAAGTAAAAAATGGCCAGTTATGGTATAGTTCTTCTAGGGATTGGGAAAGTTTCTAAGTTGCTAAGCTTCTAAGATACTAAGTTTTAGAAAGATCAAAAATTTATGAAGTTATCAACTTTGATACATAGAAATAAAATCTTAGCGTCTTAGAAGCTTAGCATCTTAGAATCTCAGAACCTTAGCATCTTTTTCCCTCACTCTTTCCCACCCAACAAACTATCTTGCCAATCTTTCAATTCCAACCATTTTCCTTGATAAGCCATTAATGCTTGTCTTGCCCAAGTGCTCGGATTATGCATGGCGTAGTTTTCTCCGCCTGCATCCAAAATTGACTGTAGTTTTTCAGTTGAAGCTTGCGACAGATTTTGCCATGTTTTTATCCCTGCTTTAATAAATAGAGATTCTATTTTTGGGCCAATTCCTTCCACAATTTTCAAGTCATTTTCCTTTATTTTTTTTCCTAAAGTATTAGAAGCCAAAGCAGGTTCAAAAGGAATTATTTCAGGAATAACCGTTTTTGTTTTTGATAGCAAGTTCAGCTTCAAGCTTTAAAATTCTTGTATTTAAATTTTTAGTATGCGCTTTACAAACATCCAAATCGGCTTGAAGTGATGCTGAAAGAGCATTATCATTCTTAAAAGTAATTTTTCCTATTATGTAACCTAAAATTCCGCAGATTACACCTAGTGCTATTGGTATTACATAAGGTACATTCATGATCGTTATATTTTAGAATTTAAATTAAAGTAATTTGAGTTATGAAATATAATGTTTTGTATTCATAACCAGATGTTTAATGAGGAGTAGATACTATCAAAATTACTTAAAATTATAATTGCAAGATGTTAACAATCAGTTATTTTGATGCTTCATTTTTTTAAGAAAGGAGATGAATTAACATATTTTTCATTTTTTATAATCTGAAAGGCTTGATTAAAATGAGTAACTTGCATAAAAAATAATCTACATTTAAAATGGTCGAAATAGAAAGAAAGTTTCTTGTAAAATCTGATATTTTCAAGAAAGAAGCTTTTGCTCAGAATAATATTGCTCAGGGCTATTTAAGTTCTGCTCCTGAACGTACAGTTAGGGTTCGAATTAAAGGACATAAAGGCTTTATAACCATAAAAGGAATAAGCCAGAGCGGCGGTATGTCTCGTTTTGAATGGGAAAATGAGATTCCGCTTGGTGAAGCTCAAGAGCTATTAAAATTATGCGAAAAGGGGAAAATTGAAAAAACGCGTTACGAAATAAAAGTTGGAAATCATGTATATGAAGTAGATGAATTTTATGGAGAAAACGAAGGTTTAGTGATGGCAGAAATCGAATTAAACTCTGAAGATGAAGCTTTTGAAAAACCGGAATGGCTTGGTGAAGAAGTAACAAAAGACGAAAGATATTATAATGCTTATTTAAGCAAAAATCCATATAAAGACTGGCAAAAATAAAATGACAGAATCAAAATACGACCTTATTATTGTCGGTGGTGGGCCAATTGGCCTTGCCTGCGCAATAGAAGCTCAAAAGAAAAATTTAAATTATTTAATTATAGAAAAAGGCGCAATCGTTAATAGCATTTTTAATTATCCGCTATACATGACCTTTTTCTCTACCGCAGAAAGATTAGAAATTGGCGAGATTCCGTTCAACTGTCTGGCTCCAAAACCTGGACGTCAAGAGGCTTTGGAATACTACAGAAATATTCATCGCTACTTTAAATTCAATATTAATTTATTTGAAAAAGTTCTTGACGTTCAGAAAGAAAATGCGATTTTCAAAATTAAAACTGAGAAACAAAATTACGAAGCATCAAATGTTGTAATCTCAACAGGTTTTTATGATATTCCGATTGAAATGAATGTTTTAGGCGAAAGTTTACCTAAAGTGCGCCATTATTATAAAGAAGGACATGAATATGCTTTTAGAAAAATTTTGGTTGTGGGAGCTAATAATTCGTCTGTAGACGCAGCTTTAGAATGTTGGAGAAAAGGAGCAGAGGTTACTATGGTTATTCGTAAAAACGAAATTAATAGTCGCGTGAAATATTGGGTGAAACCGGATGTTGAAAATCGAATCGCTGAAGGAAGCATCAAAGCTTATTTTCAATCGAATATTACTGAAATTCGAGAAAATGAAGTAGAAATTGAAACTCCAGACGGAAAGGTTACAATAGAAAATGATTTCGTTTTAGCTTTAACAGGCTATAAACCAGATTTGACTTTTCTAGAAAAAATGGGAATCCAGCTTTCTGATGATGAATTAAAAATTCCAGTTTATAATCCTGAAACTATGGAAACGAATGTTGAAGGTTTGTTTCTAGCAGGAGTAGTTTGCGGAGGAGTGCAAACGCATAAATGGTTTATTGAAAACTCAAGAATTCACGCTAATATGATTGTAGATTATATAAGCTCAAAATAAAAAAATATAAGCCACGAATTTCACTAATTCCCACTAATAAAATTAAAATTTGTGTCAATTCGTGGAATTCGTGGCTAAAAAAACTTTAAGAACTGCAAGACAGCATAGAACAACCAACCTTAGTTCTTGCCCAATCTGGACGTTTTGCAAACCATTTTTCAGATTCCGGCTGTTCGTCGTATGGATTCTTCAAAAGCTGAAATAATTCATCAACTAGCGAATAATCTTCTTTATCTGCAGCATCAATGGCTAATTGCGCCATATAATTTCGCAGTACATATTTTGGATTAATTTGATTCATTTTTGAAGCTCTTTCTTCATCTGAAAGTGTTTCAGCATTTAATCTTTTCAAATAAACTGCAAACCATTTCTGCCAAGCTTCCAGAATATTTCCTTTTATTTCTTCTGGAATATAAAATGCATATTCTATTTTTTTAATCGCATCTTCAACAGAATCTGTTTTCTTAATCTGACTTAGATTTCTAAAAAAGATCGTCATATCAGTTTCTGATAATTGCAAAATTTCTTCTAAACCTTTAACTATTTTATCGTCAGAATCACTTGAAGTAAACATTCCTAATTTACTTAAAAACATTTCTTTATAATCAGATTCAAAATCTGTAATAAATGAATCTAATATTTTTTCTAAAGGAGCCGCTTCATTAATTAACGGATAAAGTGCATTCGCCAATTGAAACAAATTCCATTGTGCAACTGAAGGCTGATTTCCGAAACGATATCTTCTATTTTGTCTGTCAGTTGTATTTGGTGTCCAATCTAGATCATAGTTTTCCAACCATCCGTAAGGACCATAATCAATTGTAATTCCGTGAATCGACATGTTATCGGTATTCATTACACCATGAACAAAACCGACACGTTGCCAATGTAAAATCATTTCGCGAGTAGTATCAGCAACTTTTTGGAAGAACTGTAAATATTGCTCTTTAGGCTCTCCTTTTATTTCAGGAAAATAATGCTGAATGGTATATTCTACAAATTGTTTCAAGTTTTTCAGCTCATTCCTAGATGTTAGCATTTCGTAGCTTCCAAAACGGATAAACGATGGAGCAACACGGCAAACAATTGCCCCTTTTTCATAAGCAGGATTTCCGTTATACAAAACATCTCTTAAAACTTGATCTCCAGAAAGAGCAAGCGAAAGCGATCGAGTAGTAGGAACACCCAAATAATGCATGGCTTCGGCACATAAATACTCTCTAATAGAAGAGCGTAAAACAGCCAAACCGTCTGCAGTTCTAGAATATGGAGTTTTTCCAGCCCCCTTCAATTGAAGCGTGTAAAACTGATTATTGTTTTCGACCTCAGTCAAGTTGATTGCACGTCCGTCGCCTAATTGTCCGGCCCAATTTCCGAATTGGTGTCCTGCGTAGCACATGGCATACGGTTTTGTTTCCAGAAGAATTTCTTTTCCAGAAACAACATTTAGAAATTCTTCTGTTTGAATTTCATCTTTTGAAATCCCAACTAATTCAGCAACTTCTTCAGAGGCGTGAATCAATTTTGGATTTGAAGGTTTTATCGGATTTACATAAGAAAATAGCGTGTTTTTAACTTGACGAACTTCATTGGTCAAGTCTGGATCTGCTGGTAATTCGGCAGTAAAACGATTTTTTATTTTAAGATTTTTCATGTTAGTTTTTCTTTCTTTTTTGCCACAGATTGAAAAGATTATTAGAGTTCTTCAATCTGTGACGAAACTTAAAATTAGCCGATTAATTTATCAGCATACATTTTTTTAAGTTTTTGAATTTTTGGATCAATTACAACTTGACAATATCCAGCTTCTTGATTTTCATTATAATAGTTTTGATGATAATCTTCGGCTTCATAAAATACTTCAAAAGGTTTTAATTGCGTTACAATCGGATCTGCATAAGCTGGTTGTACTTCTTCAAATACTTTCTCAGCAATTTCTTTTTGTTCATCATTATGATATAAAATGATAGAACGATATTGCGTTCCGCTGTCTCCACCTTGACGGTTTAAAGTTGTCGGATCGTGACTTGTCATGAATATGAAAATTAAGTCATGATATGAAATTATGTCAGGGTTGAAAGTCACTTGAATCACTTCTGCATGTCCAGTTCTTCCTGTACAAACTTCGCGATAAGCCGGATTTTTAATAAACCCATCTGAATAACCCGATTTTATAGATTCTACACCGTTTAAACGCTGAATTACAGCTTCTATACACCAAAAACATCCGCCACCAAAGGTAGCAACTGATAAATTTCCCATAAATAATGCTCTCTTTAAATTTAATGCCTATTAATTCGATAGGATATTATGATAATTTATTAAAAAAAAGTTCTTTTAACTAAAAATACCAAACGGTAATGTAGTGTTTGAAGTTTAGTATTGATAAATTCGCAATTTTATAAAAAAACTATATATTTGCAGTCAAACACAAGGCACAACTAATGAATAGCAAAAATAGTACCATGACACTTGAAACGTATTTTCAGGAATTTAGACAGAATATTGTCGGTATAAACCAAGAATTTACGTCACCTTATGGCAGAAAATCAATTATTTACACAGATTGGACTGCCAGCGGAAGATTATATCGTCCGATTGAAGAAAAACTGCTAAATGCATTTGGCCCTTTTGTAGCCAATACACATACTGAAACTACTGTATCTGGTACTGCTATGACAAAAGCGTACCATCATGCAAGACATATTATTAAGCGTCATGCTAATGCAAATAATGATGATGTTTTGATCACGGATGGAACTGGAATGACGGGAGTTATCAATAAATTCCAACGTATTTTAGGATTGAAAATTCCTGAAAACTTGAAAAGCTTTACGAATGTTCCTGCTGAGAAAAAGCCAATTGTTTTTATTTCGCACATGGAACACCATTCTAATCAGACTTCTTGGTTGGAGACTATTGCAGATGTTGAGATTATTCCATCTTGCGATAAAGGGCTTTTCAATTTAGAAAATCTTGAAGTTTTATTAGAAAAATATAAAGATAGAACGATCAAAATTGCTTCTATTACAGCATGTTCGAATGTTACGGGATTAAGAACTCCTTTTCACGATGCTGCAAAATTGATGCACCAATATAATGGTGTTTGTTTTGTTGATTTTGCCTGTTCTGGTCCTTATGTTGAAATTGATATGCATCCTGCTGATCCAGAATCATATTTGGATGCTGTTTTTATGTCTCCACATAAATTCTTAGGCGGTCCTGGAACTTCTGGTGTTTTAATTTTCAATAAGAAATTATACAACAATATGATTCCTGATTGTCCTGGTGGAGGAACTGTAAGCTGGACAAATCCTTGGGGAGAACATAAATATATTGATAATATTGAAGATCGTGAAGACGGTGGAACTCCTGGTTTTCTTCAAGTTATTAAAACTGCTCTTGCGATTGAATTGAAAGAGGAAATGGGAATTGAAAACATTATGCAACGTGAACATGAAATAGTTGATTATGTTTTTTCTGAACTAGAGCCAATCGAAAATATTAAAATTTTAGCTGGACAACATAAAGAACGTCTTGGTGTAATTTCGTTTTTTATTGATGATCTTCACTTCAATTTAGGTGTTAAAATCTTGAATGATCGTTTTGGAATTCAGACTAGAGGAGGATGCAGTTGTGCAGGAACTTACGGTCATTATTTGTTACACGTTGATCAGGAGACTTCTAATAAATTGGTCAACGAGATTACAATTGGTGATTTAATTAAAAAACCAGGATGGATTAGAATGTCGATTCACCCAACGACTACTGATGCTGAAATTGCTTTTGTATGTAAGAGTATAAAAGAATTAGCGGCAAATCATAAAACTTGGGCTTTGGATTATTCTTATGATAAAAATCGAAACGAGTTTATTCATAAAGATGCGACTTCTTTTGAAGATGAATTGGTTGAGAGCTGGTTTAAGTCTTAAAAAAAGTTTCTAAATATATTATAGCCATGGATTTTGAATCTGTGGCTTTTTTTTTTAGCGCGGAGATCGCGGAGGATTTTCGCAGAGTTTTAGAGTTTTTTTGAGATGAATGCAAGTTGTATTTGAGATCACAAAGCTAATTTATGAAACCAATTTTCGTCAAAGTTTTAAACTTTGACGAAGATAATTGAGCGTATTTTATGTTTCTTATGAAAAATAGACTTCTGGTTTAGCCCCGATAGTAGTGAAAATCCTTTTGTGCCGGCGTTCGGCATAAAAGATTGAAACGGATAGCGGGACTGGTGTTCTTGAGAAAATAAAAAGTTGTGCTTCTAAAAAAAAATCACATAATTAATCGTACTCCGCCAAGATCGGCTACACGGTAAGAGAATCGGTTTCCTGGAGATCCGATAAACATGAAGTTTTTTGGGATTTTCCATTTCTCGGAAAGTTCGTCGATCATTTCTGGGCCAAATACACCGTCGATTTCTATATATTCGATATCTAAAGCACCATAAGCACGATCTAAAACTTCAAGATCTTTTTTGAGCGCTTCGTTGTCTACAGTGTCCTTTTTGACATGAACGATTTTTAATTTCTTTGTAGTTTCGTTGTCTTCTACGTATTGCAAAACTTTGTTCAAGATTGTTATATCGTCACCTTTTGTAAAGAAAACAAACTCTTGTGAATTGATTTCTGAACTAAGTTTTTCTAAATAACGATTACTCAGAATCACCATTTTACGCAGTGGCTGATAGAAATATTCTAAAGCTTCGATTAAAAGGCGTATCAAAGTAACGCGATTTAGCATAATTCCGATAAAGATTAAGGCTGGAACCATGTATTGTAAAAAGGTGTAAAACGAATTGATATTGAGGAACATATTTCCGAAAAATGCAGCAATTACAAAAGCCACAGCCGTTACAACTGCAATACCTTTTGCGCGTTCTGGTCTTGGGAGTTTTCTTCGTTTGTATTTTAAAAGAAGATTTCCAATTCCGAAAAGTGCCATAACGGCTAAGAATGAAAAAGTATAAACTCCTGCTAATGATTCTAAATGTCCGTTTGTAGCAAAAAGAACTGAAATACAAAGAATTAAGAAGCTTAAAACTATTCGATAATGAGATCCTCTTTTGTTTTGCTTTAGAAAATAGTTTGGCAGAATTCGATCTAATGTCATTCGGTTTAACAGTCCTGAGACACCTACAAATGAAGTTAGAACGGCTCCGCAAAGTACCATAACGGCATCGATAGAGATTAACCAAGCAAGCCATGAGCCACCTGTTGTTTCGCCTAAATGAGCTAGAAGAGATTCTTTATTTTCTCCAACTTCTGTTAATGGAATTATACTAATCAATAAAATTGCAATTATGGGATTGAAGAAACTTACGATTCCCCACATATTTCGAAGCGTTTTAGAAAAGACACCTTGTTCTTGTTCTTCAACGAAATTGGCCGAACTTTCAAAACCTGAAATTCCTAACATAGCCGCAGAGAATCCAAGAAAAAGTGCTGTCTGTATGCTTCCTGAAGCAATTGGAGTTTGCCAATTGATATGAAAAGTGTCTAAACCATGAGTTAAAACAAACCAAGCTGATGCTAAAACAAGCAGGGTCAGGGTTCCTATATGTGTCATGAAAATAATGACGGCCACAAATGCAGATTCACCGATTCCTAAAATAGCTAATCCGGTAAAGAGAACCAAGACAACTACTGTAGCGATAGTAACATTTAGGCCTTCAAAAATTCCGTGCAGATAATGCATTCCTTCAGAGGCTGAAATTACAGCGGTTGCCATATAGGATAGAACCGTTAAAGTAGCCGCTAAAGAAGCCAAACGTTTTGTTGAAGTATTCAATAAAACATTATAAGCTCCACCATTTAAGGGAATTGCGCCAACAACTTCAGCATAGATTTTTCTGAAAAGAAATAACACTACAGCAACAATTAGAAGCGAAATCCATGCGTATTGGCCTGCATATAAAATGGTTAAAGCTGAAACATATAGACAAGAAGAACTTATATCATTTCCACAAATTGCAGTTGCCTGTAATTGATTTAATTTTTTGTGTACGATTTCTTTCATCAGTATTTAGAATTAACACTTTTAGTAAAATTAAGTAACAAAATAATTATAATCGAGCGTAAGGCTGATAGTGATATTTAAATCCTGTTTATTTGATATTCTGAAACTGTTTGAGTGCTGATAGCGCTTGAGTTTGAACTTTTTTCTGGAAAAATCCTGTCCATCCCAATAAATATCCTGTCAGACCAAAAGCTTGTTTTGACCATTTCCAGACATCAAAACTATCTGTATGTTTGATAATTAACCCGTCTTGGAAGATAAATTCGGCTACAATTTTATTGACAACTGTTCTGTTGGTTTTGCTAAAATTATAAGTAGCGGTCCAATTTGCTGAACCTGTAGAATCATCTGCTTTTACGTTTGAAAATTCGATTTTTAAATTCCCTTTACTTTTTAAAAGCAACATTTCCCACATTTTAGAAACCTGTTCTTCTTTCAATAAACCAAAAGCTGGATCAATAAAATGAACTTTCGGATGATAGCATTCACTCATTGTTTTGGCGTCAGCATTCGCGAAAGCGGTATAGAATTTTGTAATTAAGGCTTCATTTGAATTCATAAGAAATATATTTATGTTAAATATAAGATTTATTAGATTAAAAAATCATTATAAAACACTAATTTCTTTCGCTGTATCAAATGTTTTTTTAGACTTATCAAAAGCAGTTGAAAAATATTTCACTTTGCTATAAGCTGTAAAATGTCCCGTAAGATTACCTGAAATATCTGGTCCACCAGCAATTATAAACCTTATGGCATAAATATCAGTCTTTTTAAGCTTTAGCCATTCTGCAGGTGTAAAATAATAGTACGCAGTTGTTTTTCCATCTGCAGATTCTTTTACATTTTTGTCTGTACAGGCAATAACATCTGCATTGGTCAAGTCGACATAAACACCTCCCGCAATTTTCGCTTTGTCACTTGCTGTGGAAACGGTTAATTTTAAAATACCTCCCTTTTCCGTTTTAGCTATTTGAACATTAATTTCGCCAGAGTAAGCATATTTATCACAGATAAAAGTATATTCTTGCGTCGCTGGATAAGGAGCTGAACCTTTTACACTGATAGTTTGCTGCGCTGAAGCAAAAGTTGAAATAAATAATAATAGGAGTAGCGGTAGTTTAAAATTCATATATATAGTATTTATTGATCGGCTAATTTGGCATCAAATTTCTCATCCCAATCCATTGATTTTATGGCAGAAATAAGATTCTCTTCATTTACAAAAATGCGTAATTCTTTATTGGCCACTTTTTTAGTGTACAATGCATGATAGCGGTAAATGACTTCATGTTTAGTTTTGTAAACTCCATCTAATTTTAAGTCTATGAAGCTTCCGTAATATTGTCTAAATCTTTGGCAGGTTTTGGTTAAACGCTCTTCCGTAGTGTTTTCCATAACCGATTTAGTTACTTCAGTTTCATTAAAAGGTTTAAATTTTGAAGTATTACAAGTTTCTAAGACTCTCTTTCCTAAATCATACGCTTTTCGCTGCTGATTCGCATTTACTTCTGCGTTAGAAACTTTTTTAATTTTCAAATCTTCTGTATCTCTACTTACTGTTTTCGATTTACATCCAATTAATAATAACAAACATATAATCAATCCTGCTTTCTTCATAACTATTTAAGTAATTTTTAATAATAAGTTAGGATCGGGACAATTTTCGATATAAAAGTTTAGGTCTTTTGTATTGCAGACACCTGGATAGTCTCCCCAATAATCACCAATATTATGGATAATCTGAAAATGGACATGAGGTGCGTAATCTCCATTTACTGAGGCATTTCCTAAAGTCGCAATCTTTTCGCCTTTCTTAAATTGGTCTCCGATATTTAAATTTTCTATACTTTCTAACGATAAATGTCCATATAAAGTATAAAATTTCTCATTTTCTACTTCATGTTCCAGTATAATTGTAGGGCCGTAATCGCCTAAACCAATATTGTTTTTAAAGCTGTGAACTCTACCGTCAAGCGCGGCAAGCACTGCAGTTCCTGCTTCTGCCCATAAATCTAAACCGATGTGAATATTACGTTCAGGTTTTGAAGCGTCTAAAAAAATGGGACTTCTTTGATATAAAAATCGGCCTTCGATATAACCGCCAAATGCAACTTTTGCGTTGTTTTCTTTTAGAAAATTTGAAATATATCTTTCAAAATCTTCTGAAGTATCCAATTTTCGACTTACTAATTCTTTATTTGCAACCGATAAATTTAACGGCGTATATTCTGAAACATTAATTGAAGCATCAATAACTTTAGTAGGCGGCTGAGAATTTAAGATTGAGGTTAGGGGTTTCATAAAATTAGGCAACTTTATTTATAATTATTAATTCGTTGTGTACTTCAATTCGAGGAAGCATTTTGGTTTGAAATAATTTGGGATTTACTTCTGAAACATACTTTCTGTTTCGAACATTATGCGCTTCGTCTAAAATCATTGTATTGAATAAAACAAAACCATTGTCTTTTAAAATCGTGCAGATTCTGTCAACAAAAAACTTCTCAAATAAAAAGTTAGGCATGTTCGTATCTTCAAAAATATCAATTATTATAAGATCGTATTTTTCTTTTGTTTTTAAAACAAATTCAAAAGCATCATCAATGACAACTTCTAACTGCTTAATTTCGTTAAGATTAAAATATTGATTAGCAATCTGAATCATATCTGGATCAATTTCTACTCCAGTTATTTTTTGTTTGTATTCTATCTCGTTTACTAATGTTTTCACTACGCTCCCGCCTGCGACTCCTAATAGAAGAATGTGTTCCATTTCTACTATTTTGCCATAACCAATATTTCGTAAACCGTACCTTAATATGCGTTGCAAACTTCCGTATGAATAATTTGTGTTTTCAGTATCCAATACTAATTCACCATTTGCCCAGGTGACTTCGATCATTTTACTTCTAGCTGATTTTTTCTTAAATATTTTTATTGGAATTATGTAACTGAAAATTTTTTGAATCATTTTTTATGCTTTTACTCAAATTTACCATTAAATCTTTTATTTTGCACCAAATATTGAATCTTTAATGAAAAAACAATTATACAAATTCATATTTTTCAAGCTAATGGGCTGGAAAATAGTAGGTCTAGAAAATGCCGAAGTTAAAAAATGTATACTAATGGTGATGCCTCACACGAGTAATCATGATTTTTATATCGGACTTTTTACTCGTGGAATCTCAGGTCTACAAATGAATTGGGTAGGAAAGAAGGAATTATTTCGATTTCCGTTTGGTTATTATTTCAAAAATGTTGGAGGCGAACCTTTAGATCGTTCTGGAGGATTGAACAAAGTAGATTCAATTGCTGCTATTTTTGAAAGAAAAGAAATCTTTCGTTTGGCTGTAGCTCCAGAAGGAACTAGAAAAGCAGTGAAAGAAATTAAAACGGGATTTTATTTTATTGCGCTTAAAGCGAATGTTCCGATTGTTCCCGTAACTTTTAATTGGGGTAAAAAAGAAGTTAATTTTGGAGAGCCATTTTTTCCGACTGGAAATTATGAAGCCGATTTCGAAATTTTGAAAAAACACTACAAAGGAGTTTTGGGTAAAATTCCTGAAAATGGAGTAAAATTGTAATTTTTAAGGATTATTTCAAACGCGTGAGAATCGCGTATTTGAAAATTTTCTGAACCAATACTCAAATACGCGCTAATTTTTGCATCACGGAGAATAGGCTTTAAAAGTGCCGTTTTTGTAAAATAAGACGATTTTTTCAATTTCATCATCTTCCAAATTGATATTTGTATTTTTTGGAGCTGATGCTTTTTTTGTTTCTCTTTTTTCTTCTTCATTTATTTCAACAGAAGAAAATAAATCTGCACCACTATTTTGATTGAATTGAATAGGAGTAGAAGATTGCGGAATTTCGAAATCTTCATCATTACTTTTAGGAAAATTTCCTCTACCAATTAAAATCCAATATAAATCGACATCTGGAAAAACTTCTAGAATTTTCATTACAAAATCTAAGCTTGGTTTGTTTCTTCCAGATAGAAGATGCGACATGCTTGAACGCTGTACTCCAATTTTATCAGCAAAGGCAGAAGCATTTAAACCATAATAATCTAGTATGGTTTCGAGTCTTTTTACAAAATCATCTATGTTTACCATTGTAAATTTATGTTTTAAATTATAACATTTACAAATGTAAACAAAAATAAATAATACTTCAATCCTGTTGTTGCAATTTTAATAGTACTTTAGTTTTATGTTAAATATAAAATTTAGATAAAGATTTATAATTTACTGAAATTAATATATTTATCAATTATTATATATGTTAATTTACTCTGTTGAAACAACTTAAAGCTTTAACTAATAAATACTTTATAAAAGTGTTTACAAATCTAAATTTCAAAATATTTTTTAAGTTTACAATTGTAAAAATAAAGATATTTACTTTTGTAAACCAATCAAAACACAATGAATTTAGAACAGCTTTTTACACAATACAAAGAACAGTCAATATCTGGAAGGTATCTTACGCTAGATCATATTAAACCGCTTTTAGATAAGTTGAATACTAATGGTCAGGTAGAGATTATTGGTGAATCTGTTTTGGGTGAACCTATATATAGTTACCAAATTGGAACAGGAAAAACGCGCGCTTATTTGTGGTCACAAATGCACGGAAACGAAAGTACTACAACGAAAGCTTTATTTGACTTTATTAATCTATTGAATGATGATACTGATTTTGCTAAGCAAATGCTAGATACTTTCACATTCTACTGTATTCCGATTTTAAACCCTGATGGAGCAAGACTTTATACACGAGCAAATGCAAACGAAATAGATTTAAATCGTGATTCACAAGACTTAACACAGCCCGAAAGTAAAGTTCTGCGTGAAGCATTTGAGAAGTTCAAACCTGATTTTTGTTTTAATCTTCACGATCAGCGCACCATCTTTGGAGCAGGTACAACTGGGAAACCGGCAACAGTATCTTTTTTAGCTCCTTCTTATAATGAGGAGAGAGAAGTAAACGATAACAGATTAAAAGCCATAAATATCATTGCTGGAATCAACGAAGAGCTTCAAAAATACATTCCGGGACAGGTCGGCCGTTTTGATGACTCGTTCAATATTAATTGTATAGGAGACACTTTTCAATTTTTGGGAGTTCCAACCATCTTATTTGAGGCAGGACACTTTCCAGGCGACTATGAGCGCGAAATTACAAGGAAATACATATTTTTCTCGTTAATTTTAAGCTTCAAACTTATTTTCGAAAACGATTTAGTTGATAACAGATTTGGTGAATATTTGAATATTTCACAAAATAATGTGGTTTTTTATGATTTTATGTATAAAAATGTCAAAATAAATTATGATGGTATCGAAATTATTACGAATTTTGTCGCTCAATACAAAGAAGAATTAATCGAAAATAAGATTCATTTTAACGCTTACATTGTTGAAGTAGGCGAGTTGGAAAATTATTTTGGTCATTACGAATACGATGCAAAAGGTGCAGAATATTCGGACGATTTCCAAAATCTTCCTAAAACGGGTCAGAAAGCAAATTTTTATTTAAATAAAAATGTTAAATTTGTTAACGGATTAATAAAAAGTTAATTTTTATGTGAATTTGTTGTTTTTTATATATAATTTTATACTTTGTAATAGCAATTAGTAATATTAATTAAACAATTATGAGTAAATTTCGTTTAGATGAAGTAGATCACCAGATTTTAGATATGTTAATAGACAATACGAGAGTTCCGTTTACTGACATTGCAAAAAAACTATTGATATCTGCTGGTACAGTACATGTTAGAGTTAAAAAGATGGAGGATGCCGGTATCATCATGGGGTCTTCATTAGCCTTGGATTACGATAAATTAGGTTATTCATTTATTGCTTATGTAGGAGTTTTTCTTAATAATACATCTCAAACTAAATTTGTATTAGAAAGAATTAATCAAATTCCATTCGTAACTGTAGCGTCTGTAACTACAGGAAAATTCAACATCTTTTGCAAAATTAGAGCAAAAGATACTAAACACGCGAAAGAAGTTATCTTTATGATTGACGATATCGAAGGTGTTTACAGAACAGAAACAATGATTTCATTAGAGGAAAGTATAAACGATAAGAAGCGTTTGATGCATACTATTTTCAAAAATATGTAATAACTTTTCTTGAATGCTATATTAAAATATAACCTCAAGTTTATTCTTGGGGTTTTTTTATGACTAATTAACCAACCAACTATAACACGATTATGTATACGTTGCCAAAAATTGAGCGTTTTAATCAAGATGTTCTCTCAAAATACCACATTTATAATAGTGTTTTTATAACATTACCTTTTGATTCTATAGATAATACGGGAGTTTTACTTCCTTTATTTACAGAAACTTGCGAAACAGGCTTTAAAAAACAAGAAACACCAAAAGAAATTGTCGATTTCTTCTCTAATAAATTCTTAAGTAATGCTTCTGAAGCTGAAAAAATCGATCTAATGTTTCGATTTATTCAATATATAGAGCGCCAAATTGTATTGTTTGATGCAATTGAAGATGCTGCTTTTCCAGAAGTAAACAACATGGAAGGACGTGGATCTCTTCGTGATATTAAAGAAAAATCAGATGCAAAAGAAAAAGATGACGAATTAAGTGAGTTTTTAGAAAATTTCAATGTTCGTACGGTTTTAACAGCGCATCCGACTCAGTTTTATCCTGGTCCTGTTTTAGGAATTATAAATGATTTGACTGAAGCAATTCGTCAGAACGATTTACTTCAAATAAAACAATTACTAGCACAACTTGGTAAAACGCCTTTCATTCAAAATGAAAAACCAAATCCTTACGATGAAGCGGTAAGCTTAATCTGGTATTTGGAAAATGTGTTTTATGCTACTGCTGGAGAAATTGTACATTATTTGCAAAAAAACATTTTAGAGGGAAATCCAATCCAAAACCAATTGATAAAACTTGGCTTCTGGCCAGGAGGTGACCGTGACGGAAATCCTTTTGTTACCACAGATATTACACTTAAAGTTGCAGACCGTTTGCGTACTTCAATTTTGAAATGCTATTATGTAGAAATGAGAAATTTAAAACGTAAGTTAACTTTCTCAGGCGTAGATACTTTAGTAGCCGAACTTGAAAATAAACTTTATCGTTCTGTGTTTTATTCTAAAGGTGATATTTTTATTACTTTAGAAGAATTACTTACTCAATTAGACAAAATTCGAACTATAATTATTGAGAAACATCAATCTTTATATTTGGACGAATTGGAAGCGTTTTTGGTAAAAATCAATTTATTTGGTTTCCATTTTGCGACTTTAGATATTCGTCAGAATAGTAAAATTCACAATGCGGTTTTCAAGGATGTTGTCAATTATTATTTAAATTCTGGTTCAGATATTTTTCCTAAAAACTATTTTGATTTAACAGAAAACGAAAAAATTGAGGTTTTATCTAAAGTTAAAGGGGATTTAAATCCGGCTGATTTCGAAAATGAAATTACAAGACTAACTTTAGAGTCAGTTCAAGCAATTAAAACTATTCAAACAAATAATGGTGAAGAAGGTGCAAATCGTTATATCATTAGTAATAACGAAAGTGCTTTAAATGTAATGGAGACTTTTGCCATGATTCGTTTGAATGATTGGGAAAAGCCAACTGTTGATATTATTCCGCTTTTCGAATCTGTAGATGATTTACAAAATGCACATACTATTATGGAGCAATTGTATACTAATCCAGAATATGCGAAACACTTGAGAGCGAGAGGAAACAAGCAAACGATTATGCTTGGATTCTCTGACGGAACTAAAGATGGTGGATATTTAATGGCAAACTGGAGTATTTACCAAGCTAAAATTTCATTGACTAAAATTTCTAGAGAATACGGAATTAAAGCTATTTTCTTTGACGGACGTGGTGGACCTCCAGCTCGTGGCGGTGGAAAAACGCACAAGTTTTACGCGTCTCTTGGACCAAAAATTGAGAACAACGAAATTCAGATTACGGTTCAAGGTCAGACTATTAGCTCTAATTTTGGAACTTTAGATTCTTGCCGTTATAATATTGAAAATTTATTGAGTGCCGGTGTTACAAATCAGGTATTTAGTAAAGAGAAAAATGAATTGAGCGCTGAAGAAACTCAAATCTTGACAGATTTAGCCAATTTAGGTTATGAGAAATATTTAAGTTTTAAAAATCATCCGAAGTTTATTCCGTACTTAGAGAAAATGAGTACGTTGAAATACTATTCTAAAACAAACATTGGAAGCCGTCCTTCAAAAAGAAGCAAATCTGAATCTTTAGATTTTGCAGATTTAAGAGCAATTCCGTTTGTAGGATCTTGGAGTCAGTTAAAACAAAACGTTCCTGGATTCTTTGGAGTAGGTTCAGCTTTAAAACATTTTGAAGAAACTGGACAATGGGATAAAGTGAGCGATTTGTATCACAATTCATTATTTTTTAAGACTTTACTTGAAAATAGTATGATGTCATTAGCAAAATCATTCTTGCCATTGACTGCGTACATGAGAAAAGATCCTGAGTTTGGTGAATTCTGGCAGATTATCTACGATGAATTCTCAGAAACAAAACGCCTTTTATTGAAAATTGCAGATCACAAAACTTTGATGGAAAATTATCCTGATGGTATTGCTTCAATTCAAATTAGAGAGCGTATCGTTTTACCTTTATTGACAATTCAGCAATATGCTTTATTGAGAATCAATGAGTTGAATAAAGAGCAAACTCCAGACGAGGAATTGATTAAAGTTTATGAAAAAATCGTAACGAGATCTCTTTTCGGAAATACTAATGCAAGTAGAAATTCAGCTTAAAAATATAAGAAATGAGAGCAGCAGAATTATTAGAAAATGAATATTCGGGTCATTTTGGTACTTATGTGAAAGCAGCAGGAGATGGAATTCTAATTGAAGAATTGGAAATTTCTCTTCACGAGTTTATTCGCTTTGTTCAAAATATTCCGATGGATAAATTTGATTATCGCTACGCAGAAGGCAAATGGACAATCAAAGATATTGTTCAGCATGTTATCGATACGGAACGAATTTTTTCTTATCGTGCTTTACGTTTTTCAAGAAACGATAAAACGCCTTTATCAAGTTTTGAAGAAAACGATTATGCAGATAATACAGATTCAAACAAAAGAAGCATTCAGGAATTGCTTACTGAATTTTCAGCTCTAAGACATTCAACTTTACTGTTTTATAAAAGTTTATCTGAAGAACAGCTTAAGAGAATTGGAACGGCTTCTAATAATCCGATTTCTGTTCGAGCTTTAGGTTTTGTAATAATTGGACATGCCAAGCATCATCAAAAAGTTTTTGAAGAAAGATATTTGTAAAATATGTTTATATAAAAAAAGCTGTACTTAAAGGTACAGCTTTTTTGCTTTTAGAAATGAGGCTTCGACTCCGCTCAGCCTGACAAAAAATAGTATTTATCAATTATCATATGTCTATCTAAGCGGAGTCGAAGCTTTTTATGCTTTTTGATTTTTTTTCTCAATGAATGCTAAACCAAACCTGATTTTATCGTAAGACATTTTTTCTTCAAAATGATCAAAATAAGGCTTTAAAGCATTTGGATTTTCTAATTCAATTTGCGCTTTTGCTATTTGTGAAATTTCTTCTTCAGAAACAAATTGACTTAAATCTAAATCATAACCATCAATATATAATTTTGCTAAATGAGAAATAATAGTTGTTTGACTTAAACTTCGTTGTTCGGCAATTTCTGCTACAGAAATTCCGTTCTCGAATAACTCCAACGTTTTTTTATAAGTATTATCTTTCTTCTCTTTTTTGACAACCGATTTATTTCGATGAAATTCAATAATTGCTTTTATAAAAGTATCGCCATATTTTTCTAGCTTAGCTTTTCCGACACCTTCAACAGCAAGGAAATCTTCATCAGACATTGGTCTTAAAACTTCCATTTGTCTTAATGAAGCATCACTGAATATGACATAAGCAGGAACTTCTTCTTCTTTAGCAATTTCGGAGCGTAATTTTCTAAGTGTTTCAAAAAGAGAATTTTTAACCACCTTTGGTTTTGCTTCCTTGATCTCACTTTTATCAATTACTTTTTTCACAACCGTTGTCAATTTTACTTTTTCTCCTTCAAACAAAACTTTTTTTGCGAATGGAGTAAGGAGAATTTTGTTGTGCTGGTGAAAGGCAATTTCACAATATCCTAAATTAATAAGTTGAATAAGATATTGATTCCAATCGTACCAAGAAACGTCATCGCCAATTCCGTACGTTTTTAGCTCTTGATAATTTTTTTCGTAGATATACGCGTTTCTCGAGCCTCTTAAAAAATCAACAATTACAGCAAGTGGTTCAGATTCTTTTAAACGTACAATTGCAGACAAAGCCTTTTGCGCGAGAATCGTCCCATCGAAAAAAGTTGGAGGATTTTTGCAAATATCGCAGTTTCCGCAATTTTCAGTTACCAGTTCTCCAAAATAAGACAACAAGATTTTTCTTCTACAGCTTACAGCATCTGCATATTGTTTCATTCGATCCAATTTCGCAAGCTGAATATCAGAGTTTAATCCATCTGATGCGAATTTCTGTAATTGAATTACATCGGCATAACTTTCAAACAAAACTGTTTCAGCTGGCAAACCATCTCGGCCAGCACGTCCAATTTCTTGATAATATCCTTCTATGTTTTTTGGAAGATTATAATGAATTACCCAGCGAACATTAGATTTGTCAATTCCCATTCCGAAAGCAATTGTTGCACAAACAACCTGACAGTCATCATTGATAAATTGATCTTGAGTTTTTGCACGCGTTTCATTATCTAAACCCGCATGATATGCTTTAGCTTGAATTCCATTTTTTTTCAGTTTTTCAGCAAGTTCTTCTGTTGTTTTACGACTCAAACAATAAATAATTCCAGATTCATTGGGTTTATTTTCAATAAAATCAATAATCTGTTTTACGCGATCTAAAGCAGGACGAACTTCTAAACTTAAATTTTTGCGATCAAAAGAAGCAATAAATGTCTTCGGATTTTTTAAGTTTAATTGTTTGGATATATCTGTTCTTGTTGCTTTGTCGGCTGTAGCGGTCAATGCTAAGATTGGAGTAGAAGGGAAGCGGCTTTTTAAATAACCTAAATTTGTATAAGCCGGTCTAAAATCATGCCCCCAAGATGAAATACAATGCGCTTCATCTATTGCTATCAAACTAATATTCAATTCATTAAAAGCCATATCTAAATAAGAAAGACTTTCAGGTGCGATGTAAACTAATTTGAAATGATTTGATTTTAAATTATCTATATAATATTGCTGTTCTTGCGAGGATTGTGAACTATTAATGTAACAAGCTGAGATTCCGTTAGTTTTTAAACTATCGACTTGATCTTTCATTAAAGCAATTAGTGGAGAAATTACAATCGTAATTCCTGGTAAAATTAGAGCCGGAAGTTGAAAACATATAGATTTTCCTCCACCAGTTGGCATAATTGCCAAAGCATCTTGACCAGATAAGATAGTTGTAATAATGGTTTCTTGATTGGGTCTGAATTTTTCGAAACCAAAATTTTCTTTTAATGTTGCGTGTAAAATCTCTGAAGTCATAGGCTTGTATTTCTTAGTTTAAAGATTTAAATATAAAAATAATCTTACAAACTTTAAAATAAATAATTCATTTAGTTTAGTGGTGATCTCTCACAAAAAAAGGAACTCGAAAGAGTTCCTTTTTAATTTATTCAAAAGAAAATGAATTAATCTTCATCGTCTTCGTCTTCTTCGTCATAATCAGTATCTGCTTTGTCATCGTCATCATCCTCATCATCGTCACCACCATCAGAATCAGGTTTGTCAAGATTATCATCATCTTCGTCATCGTCGTTGCTGATATCATCATCAAGATCCATACCTTTAACTGGTGCAATTGCATCTACATCAACATCTAAATCATCATCTTCATCGTAGTTTTCAATTCTGTCAGCAAGTTTAGTACTAATTTTTACCAAGTAAATTGTATCTTCAGTACGAACTTCTACAGCTTCAACCAATTCGTTTTTAGCATTTCTAAAACGGATTACATCCGAATCATCATAACCATCAGGAAATTTTTCAACCAAAAGGTTTAAAATTTCATTGGTAAGTTTGGCGTAGTCTACTATAACTCTTTTCATAAATTATTTTATAAATCTAATAAATATGCAAAAATTAACGGAGCAACAATCGTAGCATCCGATTCAATAATAAATTTAGGGGTTTTGATGTCTAATTTACCCCAAGTGATTTTTTCATTTGGAACTGCCCCAGAGTAAGAACCATAACTAGTTGTTGAATCTGAGATTTGGCAGAAATAACTCCAAAATGGAACATCATGCATTTCCATATCTTGGTATAGCATTGGCACTACACAGATAGGGAAGTCACCCGCAATACCACCACCGATTTGGAAGAATCCAATTCCGTTTGAACTGTTTTTAGAATACCAATCAGCAAGGAAAGTCATGTATTCAATTCCAGATTTCATGGTAGATGCTTTTAATTCTCCTTTAATTACGTATGAAGCAAAGATGTTACCCATTGTACTATCTTCCCATCCTGGAACGATAATTGGCAAGTTTTTCTCTGCAGCTGCATACATCCAGCTATCTTTTAGATCAATTTCATAATATTCTTCTAAAACGCCAGACAACAACATTTTATACATAAATTCGTGTGGGAAGTAACGCTCACCTTTGTCGTCAGCATCTTTCCAAATTTTGTAAATATGTTTTTGTAAACGACGGAAAGCTTCATGCTCAGGGATACAAGTGTCTGTAACACGGTTTAATCCTCTTTCTAACAAAGCCCATTCGTCTTCTGGTGTTAAATCACGGTAGTTAGGAACTCTCTCATAGTGAGAATGAGCTACTAAATTCATGATATCTTCTTCTAAGTTTGCTCCAGTACATGAAATAATATGTACTTTGTCTTGTCTGATTACTTCAGCGAAAATTTTACCAATTTCTGCTGTACTCATTGCGCCAGCCATACTTACCAGCATTTTAGCACCATCAGCTAATTGCTGCTCGTATGCTTTTGCAGCATCTACTAATGAAGCAGAGTTAAAATGCAAGTAATGTTTTTCAATAAACTGACTGATTGGTCCTTTCATTTTTTTTGTTTTTTTTTGAATTAAAAAGTTTAACCTTTTTGGATGTTAATGCAAATTAAGAATTTTAAATAACTTCTTTTACTTAACCTGCCGTTTTTTTATAACTTTTTTTTGTAGCCTAAAATCTTTAAAACATCGTCTGAAGTCTGTTGTTCTGAGAACACTTCTGTTGCCAGAATTCCGTTTTCGTCGCGATCAATTAAGATATGTTTTGGCTGTGGAATCAGACAGTGGTGCAAACCGCCGTATCCTCCAATTGTTTCTTGATAAGCACCAGTATTAAAGAATCCGATATATAAAGGTTTCTCTTTATTGTACTTAGGCAAGTAAATTGCATTCATGTTTTGCTCAGAGTTATAATAGTCGTCACTATCACAAGTCAGACCTCCCAACAGAACCCGTTCGTAAGTATCATTCCAGCGGTTGATAGCCAGCATGATAAAACGTTTATTTATAGCCCAAGTATCTGGCAAAGTGGTAATGAAAGATGAGTCGATCATATTCCATTTTTCTCTATCATTTTGTTGTTTTTGATACAAAATCTGATAGATTGCACCACCGCTTTCGCCTACTGTAAATGAACCAAATTCCGTAAAAATATTTGGAACATCCACTTCAGCTTCATCACAAGCAATTTTAATCTGATTGATAATTTCATCAATCATATATTGGTAATCATATTCAAAGGCAAGCGAGTTTTTAATAGGGAAACCACCACCAATGTTCAAACCGTCTAGAGTAGGGCACTCTTTTTTAAGAGCAATGTAAACTTTAATACATTTTACAAGCTCGTTCCAGTAATATGACGTATCGTTAATTCCGGTATTGATAAAGAAGTGAAGCATTTTCAGCTCTAATTTATCATTCTCCTGAATTTGTTTTTTATAGAAAGAAACTATGTTTTTGTAACCAATACCTAATCTAGAAGTATAAAACTCAAATTTAGGCTCTTCTTCAGCAGCAATACGGATTCCAATTTTGAATTTTCCTTTAATTTCTGCTTGAAGCAAATCTAACTCTTCGTAGTTATCAATAATTGGAATAGTATTTTTATGTCCGTTGTTGATTAATCTACCAATATTAGTAATGTATTCGTCTCTTTTGAAACCGTTGCAAATCACATACGTACTTTTATTGATTTTACCGTTTTCTAATAAATTCTCAACAATGTTCACGTCAAAAGCAGATGAAGTTTCAATGTGAATGTTATTCTTGAAAGCTTCATTCATAATGTATTCAAAATGAGAGCTTTTTGTACAATAACAGTAGTAGTATTTTGCGTCGTATTTATTCTTTTCCATCGATTTTCTGAACCAAGCTTTTGCTTTGTTGATGTTTTCAGAAATCTGAGGCAAGTAAGTAAACTTTAATGGCGTGCCATATTGCTCAACCAACTTCATTAGATCAATATTATGAAATTGTAAGTTGTCTTTGTTCAGTTTAAATTCCGCTTGTGGAAAGTAGTATGTTTGGTTTATTAGATCAGAATATTTTGTATTCATTTATTTATCAATGTTTAGAGATTGTAATTGTATTTAATTTTAGCTTTTTTGGGACGTAATCTTAAATTCAAACTCTAATATTGGCAAATATAATCGGAAGCTTTTCGTGCTCCGCTTTTGTACATTGGAAAACATCAAAACAAAAAGGACTTTTACTATTATAAAAACGGTTCAACATTCTTAATAAAGAACTGTTGAGTCTGTTTCGGTAAGAGCTAAAATGCCTTTGCTGCTTGTTTGTTTTCATGGGGCAAATGTAAAAAATAATATATACCAAATGCAATGCTTTTGATTAAAAAAAGTTTAAGATTTATAATCCTCAAACGCTTCTAGAATCAATTTATTTTCAACGGATTGGTTAATTTTTATTTTTCCGATTCCTTCAATTAATGCAAATTGAATTAAACCGTATTCATTTTTTTTGTCGTGAATTAGCAATTCTAAGATCGGATCAATGTCTTTTTCTTCAAAAATTACATCGTCATAAATGTCTTTAATTACAGCTTTGATCTCTCTGTATTCTTCTTGAGAAATTAATTCTTTTTGAAGTGAGATATAACTTTCCAAAATCATTCCGACAGCAATAGCTTCTCCATGAAGTAAAGTCGTCTTTTCTTCACTTTCTAAAAAGTAACCTTCAATTGCATGTCCTAAAGTGTGTCCGAAATTTAACGCTTTACGAATGTTTTTCTCTGTTGGATCCTGAATAACGATTTCATTTTTAATTTCAACAGAACGATAAATCAATTGATCCAATTCATCAAAAACAATAGACTTTAAATCTGAAAACTGTCTCCAATATGGAGCATCATATATTAAACCGTGTTTTAGCATTTCAGCCAAACCAGAACGCATTTCGCTTTGCGGCAAAGTTTCTAAATATTGCGTGTCAATTAATACCATTTGAGGCACATTAATCACTCCAATTTGATTTTTAAGATTTCCTAAGTCAACCCCTGTTTTTCCTCCAACAGAAGCATCAACCATAGATAATAAAGTAGTAGGGATATTAATGAAATCTACGCCTCTTTTAAATGTAGAAGCAACAAAACCACCTAAGTCTGTTACAACGCCACCACCTAAATTAATAATAAGAGATTTTCTGTCTGCACCAAGTTCTGTCAAGATATTCCAGATCTCGATACAAGTTTCTATATTTTTGTTTGCTTCTCCAGCTTCAAATTCAATGATTTCGATTGCTAAATCAGTTTCCAAAAGCGGAATAAATCTAGACAAACAATATTCATTAGTCTGATCATCAACAATTATAAATATATTAGAATATTTACTTTCTCTTAAATGTTTATTTAAAGCTTCGTAAGCACTCTCATTAAAATGTACGAGATAATTATTGGCTTGAATAGATTGCATAGTTCTTTTAGTTAATTTAAAGCGCAAAATAAGGCATTTTTACATTAATAATATTCAAACTTTAAGGCTATTTTGTGTAAAATGCGGGTTTGCTTCTTTAAAATTAAGATAAAATTCTTTTATGTAGTAAACATTTACGTCATAAATTGATGCTTTTGACATTCTTATTAATAATATACAAAAATATGATGCCGTTTGATAAAGAATATTCAAAACACTCTCTATATTTGCATAAAAAATAAATTTAATGGAAAAGATATTCGACAACACTCAAGTTGCGTTTTCACTAAAAAGCGACACTGAGCTTGATAGAGCTTATTTCCTTTTCAAAATGATTGACAGCGAACCTCTTGTAAGAATTGGAACTGCTGTAACTAATTTTGCAATTAAAGCTCATTTACCAGTAGAAGGATTAATTCGTGCAACTGTTTTTGACCATTTTTGTGGTGGTGTAAACGAAAACGACTGTCTTACTGTTGTAGACAAAATGTTTACAAAAGGAGTATCGTCTGTTTTGGATTATTCTGTTGAAGGAAAAGAAGAAGAAGAGCAATTTGATGCTGCTTTAGAAATGACTTTAAGAACTATTGATTTTGCTAAAGAACGTTTGGCAATTCCGTTTGCAGTTTTTAAACCGACTGGTTTAGGCCGTTTTGAATTGTATGAGAAATTAGGAGAAAAACAAACTCTTAATCCAACAGAACAAGCAGAATGGGATAGAGTAGTGGCTCGTTTTGATAAAGTTTGCGGCGAAGCGCATAAAAAAGATGTTGCTTTATTAATTGATGGTGAAGAAAGTTGGATGCAGGATGCTGCTGATGACTTGGTTACCGATATGATGCGCAAATACAATAAAGAAAAAGCGATTGTATTTAACACGTTACAAATGTACCGTTGGGATCGTTTAGATTATTTGAAAAAACTTCATGAAGTTGCAAAAACTGAAGGTTTCTACATCGGAATGAAATTGGTTCGTGGCGCTTACATGGAAAAAGAAAACAAAAGAGCGCAAGAAAAAGGTTATGTTTCTCCGATCTGCGTTTCTAAAGAAGCGACAGACGTTAACTATGATAGTGCCGTAGAATATATGTTGGAGCACATCGACAAAATGGCCATTTTTGCAGGAACTCACAATGAATTGAGTTCATACAAATTAATGGAAATGATGGCTCAGAAAAGAATCGCTAAAAACGATCCTAGAATTTGGTTCGGTCAATTATACGGAATGAGTGATAACATTAGCTACAACTTAGCAGAAAACGGCTATAACGATGCTAAATATTTACCATTCGGACCTGTAAAAGATGTTATGCCATACTTGATTCGTCGTGCTGAAGAAAATACTTCAGTAGCAGGACAAACAAGTCGCGAATTATCTATGATTAAAGCAGAACGTAAGAGAAGAAAAGGGAAATAATTTTTTAGTTTTCAGTTTTCTGTCTCAGTTTGCAGATAAAAAAAAACTCCAATCTTATCGATTGGAGTTTTTTTTGAATTTACATTTAAGAGTTGCTAAATTGTAAATTACTTAAGTTTTTATAAATTCCGTTTTCTAAGTTTATTAATTCTTGGTGCGTTCCTTCTTCAGAAATTTTTCCACTATCTAAAACCAAGATTTTATCTGCATTTCTAATTGTAGAAAGTCGGTGCGCAATGATGATGCTTGTTCTTCCTTCCATTAAAACTTCCAACGCCTCTTGAACTAGTTTCTCGCTCTCACTGTCTAAAGACGATGTAGCTTCATCAAGAATCAAAATACTTGGGTTTTTAAGCAATGCTCTTGCAATTGCGATACGTTGACGCTGGCCTCCAGAAAGCTTAACACCACGTTCTCCAACTAAAGTTTCAAATTTTTCAGGAAATCCATCAATAAAATTGAAAGCATTGGCTTGTTTTGCTGCAGTAATAATTTCTTCTTCAGAAGCATTTGGATTTCCGTAAGCTATATTTTCTCTAATTGTTCCACCAAACAAAATTACATCTTGAGGAACGATACTCATATTTCCGCGAAGATCTTCTAAATCATAATCGTAAATATTTTTTCCGTCAACTAATATTTCTCCAGAAGTTATATCGTAGAAACGTAAAAGAAGAGAAGAAATCGTAGATTTCCCAGCACCACTTGGCCCAACGATCGCTATTTTCTGTCCAAATTCGGCATTAAAATTCACGTCTTTTAAAACTTGAACTTCTTTTCTTGATGGATAACTAAAAGCAACATTATTAAAGGCTACATTTCCTTTTATTTTTTCAACTGCAGAAACTCTTGGCTTAGCATTAATTTCCTCTGGAGTTTCTTCTAATAATTCGAAAACACGTTCTGTTGCGCCAACTGCTTTTTGAATCTGCGCATACATTTCGGCAATTCCACCAAAAGAAGCGCCAATAAAAGTCGTATATAATACAAAAGAGATCAAATCTCCAACACCTTCAACTTCCCCTTTGATCGTTAAAGTGATTCCGTACCAAACTACAGCAACAACGCATCCGAAAAGGCAAAGAATAATGAATGAAGCAAAATAACCTCTGTATTGACCACCTTTGATGGCAATTTTTACAATTTCTCTAATCTTATTTTTATAACGTTGAATTTCATACCATTCGTTAGCAAAAGCTTTTACATTGCTAATTCCTTGCAATGTTTCTTCAACAATAACTTGACTTTCGGCCACTTTATCTTGTGTTTTCTTTCCGTATTTACGAATAAATCTCCCGAAAATTACAGCAGCAACCGCCACAATAGGAACAATTGCCAACATCATTAAGGTTAATTTTGGACTAATATTTCCTAAGATTATAAAACCTCCAATAATTAGAATAAACTGACGTAAAAATTCAGCGATTGTGGTACTGAAAGTATCTTGCAATTGCGAAATATCAGCACTAATTCTGCTGTTAAGTTCTCCAACACGTTTCTGAGAATAAAACGACATTGATAATTTTATAAGATTCTCATATAAAGCAAAACGAATGTTTGAAAGTGAGTTTTCTGTAAAATTCACAAATAATGAAATTCTAAAAAAAGAGAAAATGGCTTGAAGAATTAAGATCGCCATTAATCCCATTGCGATTTCGTTTGCTCTAGAAAGATCTTTATTGGTAACGCAATCTACCAACATCCCCATTAATTTAGGAAAGGCTAGGGCAGTGGCACTTGTTAAAAACAGGAAAATCAAACCTAAGAAGAATTTCCATTTGTGGTTTTTAGCGTATTTAAAAATTCGGAGTGCTTTTTGAAGGGAGTTAGAGGTTAATTTAGCTTTCGGTAAATCATTTTCTTGAAATCTTGCCATTTGAATATACAATTAAGGTGCGCAAAGGTATGACTATAGCAAATGAATACAAAAAGAAT